>Ga0255220_1000038_pt1 | contig 50390 bp, 41 predicted proteins | sample Miss_Colum_RepB__FD_188423 | JGI IMG/M metagenome (GOLD analysis project Ga0255220, IMG submission 188423) | Freshwater microbial communities from Mississippi River, Louisiana, United States - Miss_Colum_RepB_8d | ecosystem: Environmental > Aquatic > Freshwater > River | place: USA: Louisiana...
CTTTCTGCAAGACGCGCACAATCGGTTGTCGATTTTTTGGTAACCCAAGGGGTTAGCGTAAACCGTCTTCGCAGCACTGGCAAAGGCTTCGCCGAACTTCTATACCCTCAAGACCCCAAAGCGGCAGCCAACCGGAGGGTACGTATCAAGGTAGGTGTCTAAGTCATCCTCGCAATAATTGCTTTTCTTGCCGATCCTGCTTAGTGCTATATGACTAATGACTGCCCCACGGGCACGTCAGCACGCTAGTGGCCAGCTCAACTCAGCGCCGCATGCCTATCGGCTGACTCATGCTGAGCCTTGGACTGTGAAATGGGTCGCCGGTTCCGTAGGGATTCGTAAGTACTTGAGGCGAACCCACCCCAGTCATTGGACCACGGTCCCATCGAAATGGATTTGCCGCAGCATCAAACCAATCACGCCGCATTTGATATCCCGTCAAAACGGGCGGGCGCCAGACTTGGTCAAAATTCAAGGCGCTATGCTGTTGAAATGGATAGCGGTATAAATCGAGTCCTCGAGAACAATATCGATCGTGTGGGCAAATTTGGGCGAACGCTAGGCCCGCAAAATTTGCGGCTAAGCATGTAAGTATGAGGGCTAACTTGATCGATTTAGTCTTCATGGTTCTTAGACCTCGAGCAGTTTAATCCAAAGGGCTGTTTGGGGGTCTGGATGAATCTGGCTCGAATTCATGTGATTTTCTATATCAATTGCAAGCTCTTTACCGAGTTCAACCCCCCATTGATCAAAGGAGTTAATACCCCACAAGAAACCGGCGACTTCAACGCGGTGCTCAAAAAGCGAAATAAGCGCGCCAAGTGAGCCTGGGTCAAGCCGGTTGAGAGAAATAATCGTACTAGCGCGCCCTCCTTGAAATGTGCGGTGCGCAGCGAGTTGCTCGCGACTCCAGCTTGGATTGGCTAGCTTGACGGATTCTGCACTGGCCTGGTCAAGAGACTTACCCTTAAGCAAAGCGAGCGATTGCCCGAGCGCATTGGCTAATAATTTACGATGCGCTGCATGATCGCTGTGATCTGGCCTTTCAATCATAATGAACTCCACAGGTGTGGGTTCCGTCCCTTGATGCAACCACTGAAAAAATGAATGCTGCGCGTTGGTTCCTGGTTCGCCCCAGACAAGTCCGGCGCTTGCGTGGTGAATAGCCCGCCCTGCCTGATCAACCGATTTACCATTGCTTTCCATTTCGAGCTGCTGCAAGTAGGCAGGGAATCGCGATAGACGGGCGTCGTAGGGAACCACGCAACGCGTGTTGTAATGCATGGCATTTCGATGCCATACATCGAGTAAACCTAACTGCCAGGGAAGATTTTCATAGGGATCTGACTCCAGCCAATGCCTGTCCATATCCCATGCTCCATTGAGCAAGGACTTAAAACCCTCAGAACCAATCGCAACCGCTGCACTTAAACCAATTGGTGACCACAGTGAGAATCGGCCGCCGACCCAATCAGGAAAATCAAAGCAGTCAGAAACGCCAAATGCCTGTGCTGCCTTGATATTTGCGGTAATTGCTATCGACCGAGCCTTAAACAAGTCCTGCGATTCGTTATTCATCCAAGCCTTAAGGCGTTCAGCATTGACTAAGGTCTCTGCTGTGGAAAAAGATTTCGAACATAGAACGATCTGGACGTCATAAGGATTAAGTCTTGCAATAACCGCTTCGAGCTCATGTAAGTCGCCATTGCCAGCAAAATGGATATCTGGCTGCTTGGCGGCTCGGGCGTCAAGTCCCGAAGCGTGTATGGATGAAAGCGCCTGCACCAATAGCCTCGGACCAAGATCTGATCCGCCTATGCCGATGTGAATGACATGCTTGATGTTTGGATCCTGTTTAATCCTATCGGCAACCTCAAGAAATCGATGCCGAGTGGCTGCAAGTGCTGACTGATGCTTTGCGTTAAGAACATGATCGGGAGCCCTCAGGAGACAATGTCTTGCAGCCCTCGCCTCACTCCTATTGACTTGCTCGCCAGCAAACTGTGCGTTACGAAAGGTATCAAGACCCCTCTGGAGAGACCACGTCGTCAGATCCCTTCGAAGTGCCTGGTCCCAAGGCTGACGAGACGCATCGACCCGCAGCCCTGCTACCTCACGAAGAAAGCTTTGTGCCGGTGTCGCGCCAAGCGCTGCCTTAACCCAAGATTGGCCTTCGTTGAGTCTTTGAGCGTGGGCTTGCAGCTTCTGAGCAATGGTCTTGCCTGAGTCAGACATGTCATCGGTACCGAACCATGGCGCACTTTTAGTCAGATTCGTGGAAGATTTTCGATTCATAAACATTGGTTTGGACATAATCCGAAGCGGACCGATAAACTGCAAGTCAAATGTACACCAAGCCCGCCTAACGCAAAGGAAACCAATGAACGCACCGGAAAAAGTCTCGCAATACATTCTTGATCAAATTGGCCAGCAACATGAGGAAATGACGGCCTGGCGCCGTGACATCCATGCCAACCCGGAATTGGGCTTTGAAGAAACCCGAACCTCCGATCTTGTTGCGCGGCGGCTGGAATCATGGGGAATCGAGGTACATCGAGGCATTGGCAAAACGGGTCTTGTTGGCGTCCTCAAGGTTGGGAGCTCACCTCGAAAGATTGGTTTACGCGCTGATATGGATGCCTTGCCAGTTCTCGAATTAAATCAGTTTGCTCACTGTTCGCGTAAAAAGGGATTGATGCACGCCTGTGGCCATGATGGTCACACAACCATGCTCCTGGGCGCAGCCAAGCATCTCGCTGCGACGAAGCGTTTTGACGGCACCGTTCACTTCATTTTCCAGCCAGCCGAGGAAGGGCTTGGTGGAGCGCTAGCCATGATCGACGACGGTCTCTTTGAACGGTTCCCTTGCGACAGCATTTTCGGCATGCACAACCGCCCTAAGCTGCCCGTGGGGCATTTCAATGTGAAGGCCGGCCCCATGATGGCAAGCGCGGCATCCTGGGACATTCACATCAAAGGCTATGGGTCTCATGGTGCAAGGCCAGAATCAAGTGTTGATCCCATTTTAATTGGTGCACAAATCGTTTCGAACCTTCAAGCGATTGTTGCTCGCAACGTTCGACCTGTTGAGACCGCTGTGTTGTCAGTCTGCCAGTTTCATTCAGGGGACGCTTATAACGTGATCCCGCAAACCGCAAGGCTTGCGGGTACAGCACGCGCCTTCTCAGCCGAGATTATGAATCTGATGGAAACCAACATGAAGCGCATTGCCCACGGTGTTGCGGCGGCCCACGGCGCAAGTGTCGAGGTTGAATTTCGCAATATTTTCTCGCCGGTTATTAACGACGAGGATGAAGCGGACTTTGCCGCATCGGTTTGTGAAGAACTCGTTGGAAAGGACCGTGTTCATCGAAATCCTCCGCTTGCAATGGGTTCAGAGGACTTTGCCTTCATGCTGCAAAAAGTTCCGGGCTGTTATATCAACATCGGTAATGGCGACCAAGAGGGAGCATGCGAAGTCCATAACCCTTCTTATGACTTTAACGATGCAGCTTTACCGCTGGGCGCAGCGTTTTTTGTTCGGGCGGTCGAGCGCAAGCTTAGCCTCAATCCAAAGGCTAACTAAATGCGGCTACCTAGTCAGGCATACCAACGGCTCGGTTTCACACACGAGCAATTTGAACAAGCCATGATGCTTGTTCAGCAACTAGGCTCGAACCAGGCGGCAGACCAAGCCATGTCCCTGCCGCCAGGAACTGTGGCGAAGTGGGCCAAGGAATGGATCAGGGTGCAACGAGAGACGGAGCACGAACAAGCTCACGATCAAGCCAACCAGTCGGCTGCGGTACTTGATGTGCAGATTTTAGAACAACATGGCGCATCCAGGAGCTCCAGAAGCCATGATCGCCAAGGAAAGCGTACGAGCCGTTCAAGCAGTGCCGTTGTTGGATCTAGAATCGATGAAGAGTTTGAAGACGCCGAAGCGGCACTGCAAGCATTTCGACGTGGCGCTGAATTGCGTACAGGTCGCCCCGTGCCTGTTGGCAGTAGTGCACAAGCCGAGCCAGACCCTGAGGATCAAGAGGCGCCTCAACAAAGACAACTTGCGCTTGCCCGCCTTGAGGAGGTAGCCGCTGGTCTGAGGAAATTGTCCGAAGTCTCCGAGCGTGCAGCCTTGACACAATCGAAAGCTTCAGCGGATGAAGAAATCAAGGCGATGCTCAAACTTGCCACGACCATGATGGAGTTCATGGGTAAACAGCAAAATAGTCATCAGGAACAGCTTCAATCGATTCAAGGCCGTCTTCGACGCATCGAAGATCAACAGCAACAACTAATTTCGCGCAGCGATCCTTCGATTGCACTGATCACCCAACTCGAAGAACTCTCTCGTTCGATTAACGAGCTAAGTACCGAAGAGCAACTTATTCAAGTTCAAGACGATGTGGCCGATTTACGTGACCTCATCGACGAGACACTTAGGCTAGCGCCACGCTTGCAAGATGTCGCAAGGGAGCTTTTTCGCACTGAACTCCATGATCACTCAAGATCGCTTGGCGAGCGGCTTGCAGCTTTGTTGCGCCAACATGCCGATGCGATGATTGAATCAGATGCGCGGATGCCTGGAGCCATCGCCGACCTCCTAGCCCAGGAATGGGAGCCTAGTTTTACGGAACTTGGTGAGGTGCTCGAGCACAGTGCGAAGCAAGTCGCTTCAAACCTCCTGGTCATGCGACAAGATATAGAGAAAAGGGATCAGGAGCTTAAGCAAAGCATTGAGCGTCGCGATCAGTCTTTGCGCTCTTGGTTTGAGCAGCAGTTTGTTGTCCGCAATCAATCTGCTCAACACCAGTATCGTGAGCAGAAGTCGCAACTTGAAGAGATTGCTAGCGGTGTGAGTAACGTCAGCGGGCAGATCGACGGTGTACGCCGACTCGTTGATGAGTACGGCAGCCAGACCGCGCAGGCTGAGCAAATTCACAGCTTGCACCAGGAGATTGCTCGCTTACAGCGGGTTGTGGAGCACTTACAAGAGAAATCTGCGCTGAGGATCACCCTGTGATGAGAGCGCGAACATTGGCCGTCAATGCGTTTGATATGTGTTGTCTTGGCCATATCCAACAAGGTCTCTGGCGTCATCCGAGAGATCGATCTAAAAACTTCGAGCACCTCGCCTATTGGACCGATTATGCGCATCGTCTCGAGCGTGGCCTATTTGATGGACTGTTTCTTGCTGACGTTGTCGGTATTTATGATGTTTATCAAAACAGTCCCGATGCTGCTATTCGATCTGCGGTACAAGTCCCGGTCAATGATCCAATGCTTATAATTCCTGCAATGGCGCTTGTGACAAGGCATCTTGGCTTTGGCGTGACGGTAAACCTTAGTTATGAATCGCCGTATCTTTTCGCGCGACGAATGTCGACCTTAGATCATTTAACCCAAGGCCGAATTGCCTGGAACATTGTGACGGGTTACCTTGACAGTGCTGCACGTGCTCAAGGGTTCCAACAACAGATGAAGCATGATGATCGCTATGATTTGGCTGACGAATTTATGGAGGTTGTCTACAAGCTTTGGGAAGATTCCTGGGCTGACGATGCCTTATCTTCGCCGTTCGATTCAAGGGACTATGCGGACCCTGCTAAGGTTCAGGCGATTAAGCATGAAGGCAAGCAATACAGACTTGATGCGCGTCACTTATGTAGCCCATCGATTCAACGAACGCCTATGCTTTATCAAGCCGGAGCATCTACCCGTGGGCAAGCGTTCGCTGGAAAGCACGCTGAGTGCATTTTTTTGAATGGTCAAAGTTTTGATGCACTGGCCACCCTGACAAAGGCTTTTAGAGCACAGGCCGTCGCTTGCGGACGCAAGGGTGAAGATATTAAGATTTTTGTCGGTGCGAGCTTGATTGCCGCAGGTACGAAGGCAGAGGCGCAAGATCGCTATGACGAGTATAGACAATATGTTGATTCGGAGGCAGCACTTGTCCACGCGTCAGCGTCGATGGGTGTTGACTTAGCAAAAGTAGATCTCGAAGAACCGGTACAAACATCCGTTCAGCAAAGTCAAGCAGTCCAATCGAATGTTCAAGCCGTGATGCAACAACATGGCAAGCAGTGGACCAAGGCTGACTTGCTGCGGCAAATGGTTTTGGGTAGTCGTCAAACCCCTATCGTTGGTTCGGGTTCAGAGCTTGCCGATTATCTTGTGAACCTGCAGGTGAGCTGCGACGTTGACGGTATCAACCTTTCCAGAACGGTTGTGCCAGAATGCTTTGATGACTTTATCGATCATGTTGTTCCAGCACTTCAAGATCGGGGTGCTTACAAGACGCAGTACGAAGAGGGCTCGATTCGGCGAAAGCTTTTTGGTTCAGATCGCCTGCCTTTAACCCACCCTGCGCGCGCGGCATATGACAGTGCGCGTTCTGAAGAAAATCCTTAAAAACCTTAGACTTTTCTAGCAGGTACTCATGGCACACGTTGTTGATTCCAACACCTTAGATCGTATCTTCGCCGAAGTAGATCGTGGCTTTGACCAGCAAATGCAAATGCTTAGTGACCTGGTCGCCATTCCCTCTTGTCGAGGCGAGGAGTCGCGAGCTCAGGACTTTATGGCACATGCCATGGCAGATCTTGGCCTTGCGATTGATCGCTGGAAGATTAATGTTGATGAGATCAGGCATTTGCCGGGATTTTCACCGGTCATGGTTCCCTATGACGACGCCATCAATGTGGTAGGCACTCACCGACCAAGCAGTGGTGTGGGCAATCCACGGCGCTCTTTGATTTTGAACGGTCATATCGATGTTGTACCGACGGGCCCTACTGATATGTGGACTGATCCTCCTTTTTCGCCGGTTGTCAAGGCGGGCTGGTTACATGGTCGTGGTAGCGGCGATATGAAGGCAGGCTTAAGCGCTAACCTTTTTGCGCTGCGCGCGCTTCACGCTGCTGGATTTGAGGCTGCCGCCGATATTTATCTTCAAAGTGTTGTTGAGGAAGAGTGCACTGGCAACGGTGCATTGGCATGCTTGCAGCGAGGCTACCGCGCTGCCGCAGCATTAATTCCTGAGCCTGCTGCTGAGCGCCTCAATCATGCACAAGTTGGTGTCATGTGGTTCCAAGTGCGTGTTCGTGGGAGGCCTGTCCATGTTGCTGTCGCCGGTTCGGGTTCTAACGCGATTGAGTCTTGTTTTCCACTCGTTGCAGCCTTACACCGTTTAGAACATGATTGGAATCATCGCGGTCATGAAGCATTCAAGCAGCATCACCATCCGCTAAATTTTGTGCTCAGCCGAATTGAGGGTGGCGACTGGACTTCTAGTGTGCCGGCATGGTGTACCTTTGACATGAGAGTTGGACTTTTTCCCGGGCAGAACTTGCAAGAGGCGCGCGAGGAAATTGAGCAATGTGTTCATCGGGCAGCGCTTGAGGATAGTTTTTTGAGGGAAAATCCGCCCGAACTGGTTTATCATGGTTTCCAGGCCGAGGGTTATGTTTTGCCGCCTCACACCCCAGCACAATCCTGCCTTGAGCAAGCTCATCAGCATGTGCGGCAAGAGCCTTTAGAGCAGTATGCAGGCACCGGCACCACCGACGCGCGCTTCTTTGGCCTTTATCAAGGCATCCCTGCGCTTGTTTATGGACCAAGGTCACGTGATATTCACGGCTTTGATGAGGCGGTTGAGATCGACTCGGTCAGACGAGTGACCAAAACGATTGCGAGCTTTATTGCGCAATGGTGTGGCTTGCAACGCATTAAGCACTAGGTAGGATGCTATGCAAAGCTCATGGCAAATTGGAAAGGTTAACATTCGAAAGATTATAGAACTTGAACATACGGGTGGAACCCGCTTTATCCTCCCTCAGGCAGTACCTGAAGTGGTGAAGCCGATTAGCTGGCTGTTTCCACATTATGTCGACGAGCGAGGCCGCCTTAAAATGAGTGTACACGCCTTATTCATCGAGGCAGATGGGCTCAGAATCGTAGTTGACACCTGCCTGGGTAATGATAAAGAAGGACGGAGCGTGCCAGACTGGAATCATCGAAAGTCTGACTTCTTAGAGCGCTTTGCGATCGAAGCATGCGATCCCAAAGAGATCGACGTAGTGGTTTGTACGCATATGCATGTCGACCATGTGGGTTGGAATACTTTTTGGGACGGTAGTGCCTGGCAACCGAGTTTTCCCAATGCGCGTTACCTTTTCTCAAAAGAAGAATATGAGCATTGGGTTGATGAGCGAGAACATGATGAGCAGGCCGCTGTATTCAACGATTCCATAAGACCTGTTATTGAATGCGGATTGGCGCAGTTCGTTGACATGGATCATGCGATTAGTGCTTCGGTCGCGCTTGAGCCTACACCTGGTCATACGCCAGGGCATGTCAGCGTCCGGATTACATCGGAAGGCTCAGCAGCATTAATTACAGGCGATTTCATCCATCATCCCTGCCAATTTGCATTTCCGGACTGGGCCTCAAGCGCAGATGTAGACAGATTTGCATCCACACAAACGCGCTACCGTATGTTCAATCAGCTGTGTTGCGAACAAGCACTGATCATAGGAACCCATTTCGCAGGACCGAGCTCTGGCTTGCTCAAGGCATCGGATGAAGCCGGGCAGGCTTACTGCTTTCAATCATGCCGCTGAAAGACAGGCCAAGCGCTGCAATTTGGAATGGTCATACTCGAAAGTTGTCCTGCCAGCCTCTAAACACGACATTAAATGATCAATTCTATAACAACCAAGCCTAAGTCCTCGCTAGGCTTGAACACCTCACACTTGGTGATGTCCAGTCTGCCATTGGACCAGTCGACCTGGTAACACACATCATCGTTTCCTTTGATATAGCCTTTAATACGTTCGAGTCGACTCGGCGGGCAACACCCACGTTGAGGGTCTTTATGATCTCGTTGCCATCGATCGACCCGCGACTTAAACACATCAAGGCATGCAAAATCACTTGGAGAAATAACAAAACTGCGCCAACGTGGCGACCCACCAGACCGTAGCAGGCTCATCCCCTGGTAGCTTGTCAGTGAAAGATGGCGCTCGAAGCGATCGATCTCGTTCGTGTGTGGCTGGCTTTGCTTGGGATCTTGCTGCTCTAGTCTCTGAACAAGTTGGTGTTGTATCCGATCTAGCCTATGTTGCTGACAGCCTAGTTCAAATAATATCGATCGTCCGCGATCGTCGCCGAGCAGATCTGCATGTGTACCAATCCATTCATCGGACTGTTGTAGCTGCGCTCGAACGGTATCGCCGATGTAGGCGTCAAGCAATTGCTCGCGTATGCGGACTAAGTGAATCAAGGCAAGCGTTCGAATGGATGCGCCTGGCATGCAAAGTCTTACCGTACCCCTAATAGCTGCGGGCATAGCGACACCGCTACATTCGATAACCAGCCGATCGAACTCGCTTTGGCGGGCTAAGATAGTCTGCAAGCCGTCGACGAGATCGCTTCCATAAGTACAGCAAATGCATCCACCAGCGATATCGATCATTTGCCCTTGCCGGGCACGAATGAGCTGCTTATCGACATTGATCTCACCAAAGTCGTTGACCAAGATTGCTAGTCGCTGTTTTATTGCTTCGTCACTTGATCGATCTGTGCCACTCAGTAACCGATTGATATAGCTTGTCTTTCCCGCCCCGAGATAGCCGGTGACTATATCAACATTCATAACGAAGCGGGAAATAATCTGCCAGCCTGTACAGTCCCCCAAACTTTTATACGGTGCAACGCCTCAGGCGGCACCTCGTAGGGATCATGTTCCAAAACTGCGAAGTCAGCACGTTTACCAACAGCAATTGAACCGACCTCGTGGTCTAGGTGAAGTGTTTGCGCTGCACCAAGTGTAATCGCATAAAGCGCCTCATCAACGCTAATGCATTCATCGCTGCCTAAGGTCACCCCGCTAGCGGTCAGGCGATTTACTGCTGCCCAAGCAGTAAATAAAGGCGCAAGTGGCGTGACGGGTGCATCTGAGTGAATACCCATGACAAGGCCCGCTCGAAGCGCGCTGGCACATGCATTCATGCGCTGAGCGCGTTGCGGCCCTAAGGTAATAGTCCGGTGTTGATCGCCCCAGAAATAGTGATGATTGGGAAATAAATTGACCGCAAGTCCAAGGGCCTGCATTTTTCTAAATTGTGCTTCATCGCCCATCTGACAGTGCTGGAGTACGAAGCGGTGATCCGCAGAGGACTGTTTGCGCAGTGCCTGAGTAAAACAGTGGATCGCCAGATCAATCGCCTCATCACCATTTGTGTGTGTATGAACTTGCAGCCCATTGGCAAGCGCACCTTCGTACAATAAAGCCAAGTGCTCAGGTGGCGTGTACCATAATCCATTAGGCATACCGTTATAGTATCCAGGCCATCGAAGACGAGCCGAAAATCCTTGAATCGAGCCATCAACAAACGCTTTGATCGCTCCCAATCGAAGCTGATCGGTGCTCTTTTGCTTTAATGCCATAGCTCGCTCGACCAGCTCTGTAGGGCTCATCGCTTGAAATCGTCTCATGGCGACAATGCGAACAGGATAGCTGCCAGACGCAGTAACACGAAGCATCATTTCAACTGCATCGTCGGGAAGTAGGTTGGCAAGATCGGTCGCCGTGGTCACACCGGCGCGAACGCAAAGCGACGCGAATCGCCACATAGCCGCCTCATCGCCAGCCATGGCCTCTCGATCAAAGCCGACATAGCGTCCAACCATGGTCATGGCATCGGGCCCCTTGAGCTCCCCGTTTGGGTAGCCATCCTTATCAAGTGGTATCCCGGGGTGTTCGATACCTTGTCGCATGAGCCCAGCCTTTTCTAGGGCTAACGTGTTCACGTTCATGATATGCCCACTTGCGTGCATAACGCCTACACAGCATGTCTCCGATACAGCATCTAGATCTTGTCTCGTCATGCGACATTGATCTTCGAAATAGATGGGATCAAAGCCCCAGGCAGCTATATGGCCTTTGGAGCTGTCGGATTGCTTTAATCGTTGGATCACAGCAGGGATGCTTTTACATGCTTCCCAAATCCGTCCCTGTGGGTCAGCCCTGGGAAAGAAACCTGTATACGCATAGGCCCAAAATGCCCCCTCGCTCACATGGCAGTGCCCCTCAACAAAGCCTGGCATCAACACATGATCAATGAAGCGATCATCGATTCGATGGGTACCTAACGCTTTCATTGACTCAAGGCTACCCGTGCCGAGGACTCTTCCATCAAGAACCGCCACTGCCTGTGTCGATTTATTGGAGCGGTCCATCGTGATGATCCGCTTTGCGGGATAAATTTCAATCATGACGTTGCTAACACCTCATTAAAGGGGTTTAGACTGAAGGTCAAAAGCTTGAAGTGCGCCTCAAAAACGCCATCGGTTGGTTGGGCCGCTTCAACGCTGTCCTTATTTTACGGAGCATAGCGTGACTCGCACCACATCAACTCAAGAACGACAATCGCAGGTTGGCTTTATTGGACTTGGCGTCATGGGGCAGGCCATGTGCCTGAATCTCGCTCGCAAGCTGTCAACGATTAAGCCAGACGCTGAACTTCACGTATACGATCAGAATCCAGAAAGGTCAGAGGTCTTCAAGGCCATGGCCGTCCGTATCTGCGAATCTGCCAATGAGATTCTGGCCCGATGCGAACTTGTCTTTCTCTCGTTGCCCTCAGGTGTTGAGATTGCCCAACTACTCGATCTAAGCGCTGGCCGACGTAAAACGGGGCAGTGGATTATTGATTGTGGAACGACCTCTGTTATTCAAACCAAAACGATCGCCGAGGCCTTAAGTAAAGAGTCCATTATATGGATTGACGCGCCTGTGGCGCGTACCAGAGAAGCTGCAATCAAGGGCCAGCTGGCGATGATGGTTGGTGCAAGCCCAGAACAATTCGATACGATCAAACCCATCTTAGCTACCATGGCAAGTGACATCTCACATTGCGGTGCTCTGGGGACAGGCCAGCTATGCAAAATATTGAATAACATGATTTTATTTCAAACGGTCGAGGCGCTTGCGAGTGCTGCCGCTATTTCGGAAGCTTATGGACTTGAAGCGGAGATGCTTTTTTCGATATTAAGTCAAGGGTCTGCAGATAGCTTTGCGCTGAGAAACCATGGCCTTAAAGCAATCGCCCCTCGAGTCTTTCCTGAATCTGCTTTTCCAGTAAGCTACGCCCAAAAGGATTTAAGCTACGCACTTGAGCTTGCTGAATCGCTTGGTATTCGTTGCGAAGGCGCTCAGACAGTTGATCATCGCTTTGATCTGGCCATTAAAAACGGTCTATCGAATCATTACTTCCCAGTCATTCGAAGCCTTTATAAGTGAAAAGATCCCGTCAACGCTTGTGCCAAATCGCCGATGACTGTGGCTGGGACTTTGATCAGCGCTTAGCTCGTTTGGCTCTTAATAGTTGAATGCTTTCCAAAAAGTGGTTGCGGTCGTTTGACTCCTTACCCTTTCTTGCAAGAGCTGAGCGAATCATTAATCGCGATTCGAAAGAAAGCGAGCTATCTTCATCAAAAACAAGAGGCCTGCCCTCACCAGGTAGATTTCGGAACTCCCCGCGTTGTTGCGCGGCTTCAATCCTTTGGTCAGCAATCCAACTCAGTGCAAGCTTCATGGTTTTAATACTCCATGTATTTAACCGTTTAGGCAAATAGGCGTCAATGAGCCATGAAGAATGAATCCATTCGTTTTGCAAAACATCCTGATGGCCTGCCAGACGCATCATGCTTTGAGTTTACGCAAGAACAAGTGATCAGACCTGCTCATGGCGAGGTTTTGATCGAGAATCACTTGCTCTCGGTCGACCCCTATATCCGCATGCGGATGGAGAGGGAGGACTCGTATGCACCAGCCATGCGCTTGGGAGACGTCATCGTTGGTCGAACTGTTGGTCGCATCATTGAAAGCAAAGATTCACAATATGCCTTGGGCTCGTGGGTGGTTGGCCGTCATGCCTGGCAGCGCTACTCGCTCGCAAGAGCAGATGACCTACAAGCGATCGACCCAGAACTGGCACCCTTGAGCGCTTATCTCGGGGCACTTGGATCCACAGGCCAGACGGCATGGCTGGGGCTGCATTTGTTGGGGCAACCAAAGCCTGGTGAGGCGGTCCTGGTATCAGCAGCTGCAGGTGCCGTTGGTAGCGTTGCGATTCAACTTGCCAAGGGATATGGTTGTAAAACGATTGGTATTGCTGGTGGTTCAAGCAAATGCGATTGGGTTAGGACTAAGCTTGGCGCCTACGATTGCCTCGATTATCGGGCTAGCGATTTTGAGTCAGTTCTCTCTGAAAGGCTCAATGAGGGAGTTGATTTTTATTTCGATAATGTTGCTGGTTCTATACTTGATCAAGTATTACCGAAGATGAAGCTACACGGTCGTATTGCATTGTGCGGGCTCATCTCTCAATACAATGCTAAGACGGTAGATGGCATATTCAATCTGCGTTCACTTTTCAATAAGCGTGTTCGCCTTGAAGGTTTCTTGCTCTCAGACCACAAGTCGCTATTACCAACGGCTAATTCAGACTTAATGACAGCTTACCAGGCCGGCAAGCTTCACCACGAAGCGAGCATTTATGATGGCCTTGATCAAGCACCAACTGCCTTTGTCGATATGCTCAAAGGCCGCAGTCTTGGGAAGCAACTTGTGCGCTTGCGCAGCGATGCTGGCTGCCCTATTTAGCGGATCAACGATGCCTCAACTAGTTGCGCACGACATGACGCAGCATATCGCTCGCATTAATTATATGGTCCCTGTGATCTTTGGTTTCGGGACACGCGCTTTGCTCACCCACGAGCTTGCGGCTGTGAACGCTTTAAACCCTTTCATAGTCAGTGATCGAGGCGTTGTCGGCGCAGGCCTACTTGAGAAGATCACACCCTACCTGCCAAAGCGGTTTGATGTATTTCTCGATACCGAGCTCAATCCCACGGAGGCAGCCGCGTGCCGAGGAGCCTTGGCTTATCGTGATGGTCGTCACGATTGCATTTTGGGCCTTGGCGGCGGCGCAGCCATGGATTTGGCTAAAGCGATTGCCATACTTGTTCATAACCCAGCGCCCTTGTGGCATTACAGTAATCGCTACAGTTCACCGAAGCCTTATCACGATATACCGCCGCTTTGGCTCTTGCCAACCACCGCAGGTACCGGCAGTGAAGTAGGTAGATCAGCAGTTATTGTTTTTGATAACGGTATAAAAGCCGGTATCCGTTGCCCTGATATCACCAAGGCTGCGATTTGCGATCCAGATCTAAGTCTTAGCCTTCCACCCCGAATGACAGCGGCAACAGGCCTTGACGCGATCTCACATGCGATTGAGACTTTCTGTTCACCAACGATTAATCCGCCGGCCGATGCGATTGCCGCAGATGCACTGCAAAGGCTACTGACATACTTGCCGATTGCAGTTGCTGATGGGAGTGACCGAGTAGCGCGATGGCACTGCCTCATGGGATCGATGCAAGCAGCACTAGCCTTCCAAAAGGGCTTAGGTGCAGTTCATGCGATGGCTCATAGCCTTGGAGCACTTGGTTTCCATCACGGAAGCCTAAATGCCATTCTATTACCCCATGTACTTCGCATGAATGAGTCAAGCCTAGGGTGTAAATGGGGAGCTTTATCGGCGCTATGCGCGGGAGACGATACAGCATATGGTTTAGACATCATCGACAACCGTTCTGCAAGTGACGAGCATGTCGGCTTGCCGGACCCAGCCGACAGGGTTGAGGCATTGAATGAGCAGCTTGGATTACCCCGACGCTTATCTGAACTCGGGGTCGACTACAAGGATCTTGAATCGATATCGAATGCCTCAGTGCAGGACCAGGCAAACCGTTCTAATCCTAAAACCATGAGCGCCTTAGACTACCTAAAAATCCTAAAGCAAGCTTACTGAGGCAGCTGAACGGAGCCGGGCCTTCTGACTGACTCGATCAGTTGTACGCCGCCATCTGCATCCTTACCCAACAAGCCGACACGGCTATAGATTCCAAGCTTCTCCCTCGAATCTGCAATATCAAGATCGCGCATGCTCAACTGCCCTATCCGATCCGCAGGGGTGAAGGCTCCCTGCCCCTTCTCCATGGTGAGTCTCTCTGGATGGTAAGTGAGGTGAGGACTTTGGGTATCGAGAATGGAATAATCATTGCCACGACGTAGCTCTATGAATACCTCGCCTGTAATTGCTCTTGCCACCCAGCGTTGTGCCGTTTCGCGAAGCATCAAGCTTTGTGGGTCAAACCAGCGTCCGTGATAAAGCAGCTTGCCTAGCCGCCTGCCGTTGCTCCGATACTGCTCGATCGTATCTTCGTTGTGAATGCCACTCACCAAACGCTCATAAGCAATATGCAATAGGGCCATACCAGGGGCCTCGTAGATGCCGCGACTCTTAGCCTCGATAATCCTATTTTCAATTTGATCCGACATACCGAGTCCATGTCGGCCCCCAATACGATTGGCCTCCTCAAAAAGGCTGACAAGATCGGGAAAGGCGTGACCATTGATCTGCGTGGGTATACCTTCTTCGAACTTAACACTGACTTCTTCCGCTTTCACACTGACATCATCGCGCCAAAAAGCCACGCCCATAATCGGATTGACAATCCTGATGCCGCTGTTAAGAAACTCCAGATCTTTCGCCTCATGCGTCGCACCAAGCATATTGGAATCGGTTGAGTAGGCCTTCTCAACGCTCATCTTGTAATCAAAACCATGAGCGATCAGGTATTCACTCATCTCCTTGCGGCCACCCAGCTCATCAATAAATCGCTGATCCAGCCAGGGCTTGTAGACCTTTAGCTTTGGATTTACCAATAAACCATAACGATAAAAGCGCTCGATGTCATTGCCTTTAAACGTGCTGCCATCCCCCCAAATATTGACTTCGTCTTGCATCATCGCAACCACTAGGGCGGTGCTTGTGACGGCTCTGCCTAAGGGCGTGGTGTTGAAATAGGTGTTGCCGGCAGTTGAAATATGAAATGCTGCGCTTTGAATCGCAGCCAGACCTTCGGCAGCAAGTTGGGCTCGGCAATCGACGAGTCTTGCTATTTCTGCTCCATAGGCAAGAGCCTTTCGCGGAATATCGTCGTAATCAGACTCATCAGGTTGGCCAAGATTGGCTGTATAGGCGCAAGGTAACGCACCGTTTGACTTCATCCAATGGACAGCTGCCGAAGTGTCGAGACCACCTGAAAAAGCGATCCCCACGCGTTGGGCTTGGGGCAATGAGGGAAGGATATGTTGACTCATAGCTGGTGATCTAATCAGCGAGGATAGTAAAAAATGATGTGACAGCTTTGTTCAAACGCTTGGACCGCGTTGACCGAAGCAGGCTATCTTAGCTCAGTCAATACCTTCAAGGCGCTTATGCCTTATCAAGACATCACGGACTCCGACTCAGCAAATGATGACACGATCTGGGCAAGCGAAGCATCAGCTTGCACTCGACTTCGAATACGGTCCTTTTCGAGTCCAACAAGGCCTTTATATCGGGCTGCAATATCAAGTAATTCCTGCTCAGAAACAACCTCATCGAGTCGCGTAAATCCCTTGGGAGCGCGCTGTCTCACCACTTCCAGACAATGATCTGGTCCCTGCCCTCGATTTGCCAGGACAATAGCAGCAGTCTTAGGCCTTCGGTCTTCTTCATAAATGCGAAGCGCATGCAAGGGATCGTCCGGATTTTGAACCAGGCAATCGCACAATGACTTAGCGTCTAAGATGGCCTGGCTCGCACCGTTTGAGCCAATTGGATACATCGGGTGTGCAGCGTCGCCCAGCAATGTGCATGCATGCTTACCCCAACCTGGAAGCGGATCTCGGTCGACCATCGGAAACTCATAGTAGGCATCAGCGCTGGCGATTAGTCCAGGAATATCCAGCCAATCAAAATGCCACGCGCTAAAGGCGCTTGCAAAGACATCCTTGTTGACCTGCTTATTCCAGTCATGACGTTCAGGAGCCATTTGCTCGACTCGGAGCTCAGCAATCCAATTGATGCACTGCAAGCCACTGGACTTCTCGACGGGTGCAATCGGATAAGTGACAAATTTCTGATCTGCGTGGCCTACCATGGCCATACTGGCCCCGGTCAAAAAGGGTTTGGCCATACTTGTCGCTCGCCACAACATACGGCCAGAAAAACAGGGTGGGCCCTCTGCCGGGTAGAGTTGTTTACGCAAAATTGAATGAATGCCGTCCGCACCAATAATGATGTCCGAATTTTCCCGATAGACATGCGAACCGTGTTGGACTTTGATAGTTGTTGAATCCGTATCGATTTCTAACACACGGTGACCCAACTTCACGGCGTCCACGCCAAGCCGACGCTGCACTGCTCTCAAAAGTAAAACCTGTAACTCACCGCGATGAATCGAGTATTGCGGGACTGGATAGCCTGCAAAACGCCCCCGGGCCTCGCCCCACACTTTTTGGCCTTGAGGATTAAAGTACGCGACTTCCTGTGTCCGCACACCGATGCGGTCTAAATCCTCCAACAAACCTAGCGCAAGCAGCTCAGCAACCGCGGAGGGTTGGACATTGATCCCTACACCGAGTGGACGAATCGACTCAACCGCTTCAAAAATATGTACGGTAAATGCAGCGCGTTGGAGTAACAAGGCGAGCGTGAGTCCCCCAATACCCGCTCCTACAACCGCAATGCGAGGCTTATTGCTCATGACCACTCCATCGGCAAGCCGACATAATTCTCGGCCAAGGCACTCGAAGCGGCTTGGCTTCGTACAAGATAATCCAACTCCGCCTCCTGGATCTTCTGTTCGAAATCTGCATCATCAGCGAATCGATGCATTAAGCTCGTAAACCACCACGAAAAGCGCTCAGCACGCCAAACACGGTTTAAGCATCGCTGCGAATAACGATCTAAATGGCTATCGTGATGATCTTTAAACCAGTCGGTCAAAGCCTCGGCAAGATAGCGAACATCACTAACCGCGAGATTTAAGCCCTTTGCGCCCGTTGGCGGTACGATGTGTGCAGCGTCGCCTGCAAGTAGGAGGCGACCCCAACGCATCGGTTCGGCGACAAAGCTTCGCAAGGGCGCAATGCTTTTCTCGATGGATGGGCCTGTCATAAGCTCTTTAGCAGCTTGAGGATCGAGTCTATCGCTTAACACGGACCAAAAACGGTCATCGCTCCACGCATTGATATCTTCGGTAGCAGGCACTTGTAAATAATAACGAGAGCGTGTCGTACTTCGCATCGAACAAAGCGCAAAACCTTTTGGGCTGTTGACATAGATGAGCTCATCGTTAACCGGCTTTACATCAGCAAGGACGCCGAGCCATCCAAATGGGTATACTTTTTCGTAGGTCCTTAAGACGGATTCAGGAATGAGCTTGCGACAAAGGCCATGAAAGCCGTCGCATCCAGCAACAAGGTCGGCATGGATCCGAAGGGGTGCTCCTTGATAGATTGCATTAATCTCAACCTGGTCCGCATCAAGTCCTTGAATGCTCAAGCCTTCGACTTCGTAATAACTGCTTAAGCCTCTGCTTGCACGATCATCCATTAAGTCTTTGGTGACCTCGGTTTGTCCATATACTACGACCTGCTTACCCCTGGTAAGCGCCTGTAGATCAATTCGATGTCGCTTGCCTTGAAACAATAAGTCAAAGCCATGATGAACAAGCCCTTCACGATGCAATCGGATCGATAAACCGAGCTGATCAAGGACCTCGACCGTCCCCTGTTCGAGAACCCCTGCCCTTATCCTCGACACCACATATTCTGGGGATTGTCTTTCAATGAGCACATGGTCGATGCCTGCTCGATCAAGCAAGGCACCAAGCAAAAGACCCGATGGACCGGCGCCAATAATGGCAACTTGAACGCGTTGGTGCATGGTCATTAGATATCAAAGAAAACGGTTTCCATATCGCCTTGAATAACGATATTAAATTGATATATTTTTAATGGGCTTCCATTCGACTCTCGCAAACTCGCTATCAGTGTGGAACGCCTTTTCTTGATTTCGATCGTATTTAACACCGGATCGGTCTGATGCAACGCATCATCCTCGGGGAAATACATGCGTGTATGTAATCCGATATTGATACCGCGGGCGACAACCCATAGGGCAAGGTGTGGTGCCATCGCGGCAGAGCCAAGACAGGCTACCTGTCCCGGCTTGATAGTGCGAAAAGTAAAACTTGCGGTCTCTTGGTCAATGGCACTGCGGCCCCAACCGAGAAAGCTTGAACGCTCTGATTGTTGATAACTACCGCGATGATCCGCTTGCCAGAGTTCAACCACCGCATCGTAGATCGGAGCACCACTGCCATCAAGCACTTGTCCGCTCACTTCAATCTCGCTTGCACCTTGCGGTGTGCCATGAGCACACAAATTGTTTGAGACGATCGGTTTTTGGGCAATACCTGCACGCTCAGGAACAAGTCCAATGTGCACGAATGGTCCCGCTGTTTGCGAAGCACTTTCAAATCGAGGCAGCATATTGTTAGCACTCCGGTAATCTTGATTCGAACAAGGTTTCACGACTTGCCCTCAACACCATATCAAAACGGTATGCAAGCGAGTCGAAGGGGACAGCCGCATGGATATCTAATCGAGCCACTAATTGCTGCAAAGCACCTAGATCAGAGACAGTTCCAAGAATTGCATCACGTTGAATCAAAGGATCGCCTTCGAAATACATTTGTGTAATTAATCGCTGGCACCATGCCTTGCCGCTAAGCGAGAAATGAATATGGGCTGGCCGCCAGTCGTTCATTCGATTTCGCCAAGGATACGGCCCTGGTCGAATCGTACGGAAAAAGTAATAACCGTTCTGATCGCTTCGAGTGCGTCCGCAGCCACCGAAATTTGGATCCAGAGGGGCCAAGTACCGATCGTTAGCATGACGATAACGTCCACCGGCGTTGGCCTGCCAGATCTCGATCAAGGCATTCGGGACGGGCCTTGCATGCTCATCTAAGATGTAACCATGCACAACGATACGCTCCCCGATGGGCAAGCCGCCCTGCGCATGGTTTAAGATGAGGTCATGATCGAGCGGTGACAATTCAAAGCTCGACAATTGAGGTCCTGATACTTCGGTAAGTGTTGGATCAATTGAAATAAGCGCTTGCCGCGGTGATCGAAGTACGCTTGTTTTGTATTTCGGATCGTAAGCGGGCGGGTGCATGGCAAAGTTGCGCGGATAATACTCATCAAAGACTTGACTAGACCCCATCGACGACCTCCGAAGTGACGCTTCTCCAAGAACAAACCATCATAGAACGGAATCAAGCGAAAACTTTGCGACTTTTGCTTATCGGCATGATTTGTTTGCATGCAAGTATGGCGATTTCCCGCATTGCATCAAGCCTTTGGGTTTTGGATTCAGGTTATGGTGAATGGTCGGTTGGACTGTTACTGAGTTTATTCTCGGCTGGACCTATGCTACTAGCCTGGTGGGCGGGTGGACTAAGCGATCGCTATGGATTTCATCGCCCTATGGGTATTGCAATTACCTTGGCTATACTCGGAGGCATCACGCCGGCGATCTACCCAAGTCTGATAACGATTGCCTTGGGATGCCTTCTCACAGGTAGCGCCTCATCAATTGGTGCCATCGCCGTTCAAAGGGCAGCTGGACGTTTAAGCGATCAGGGGGCTAATCTAAAACGAGTCTTCAGCTGGGTTGCAATTGCACCTGCGGTGTCCAATGCATTTGCCCCAGTCATGAGCGGTGTGCTGCTCGATCAGTTTGGATTTGTCGCAACGCTCATCATTGGAGCGATCATTCCCGCATCGGCATGGTTTGTCGCTGCTAAAGTACCCCGTGAGACCATCAAGGGATCAGGCCATCATTCCTCGCTGCGCGATGCCATCGGACTGCTCCGCATCAGTGCATACCGGCGGATGTTGCTATTAAATCTAGTTACGATATCGAGCTGGGATGCGCACCTCTTTGTTGTGCCTGTCATAGGCCACGCTCAAAGTCTGTCCGCCACTCAGATCGGTGCTTTACTTGGCGTCTTCTCAGCTGCAAGCATCGTTATACGTGTGATCATCGTGCGCTGGGCCGAACAATTCAAAGAGCGAACTTCCATGAGGATCGCTGTATCACTTGCAATGGTCGGATTTTTTGCCTACCCATGGCTTGAAGGTTTTCAGATGATGCTGATCGGCTCCGCTTGTTTGGGCATGAGTTTGGGCTCTGTTCAGCCTATGCTACTAGCGTCGATCCATCAAGTCACGCCCCAAGGTCGCCAAGGCCAAGCCCTTGGCCTCCGATCAATGGCCTTAAATGGCATCAACCTCATCATGCCTTCAAGTTTTGGTCTCATCGCAAGCCTTAGCTACACCGCCTTACCCATGAGCATGATGGGCCTACTTTTAGGGCTATCCTTATGGCTGCTACGCTAGCTCAGGGCGATAGGGTCAATTCACGGAGCAGGCGAGGATGTTCGCTGAGCCTGGCATGAGTCGCATTATCTTTTCGCATGCCAATGGCTTCCCGGCCTCGACTTATCGACTCATTCTTCAAGCATTAAGAGACGCTGGGCATCAGGTCGATGCGATTGAATGCATCGGGCATGATCCAAATTTTCCAGTAAGCAGCAACTGGCCTAAGCTTGTGGACCAACTCGCAACCACGCTTCCGGCGTCGAACATTGACGGGGGCGAGGCTTCATGGTTCCGAGGCAAAGCATCATGGTTGATTGGACACTCATTAGGCGGGTATCTCAGTATGATGTGCGCAGCCCATTTAAGCCGGTCTCAGAGCCAAACCATAGCCGGTGTGATTGTGCTTGATGCGCCCATCATCGGTGGATGGAAGGCACAGGGTCTTAGACTTGTTAAGCGAAGCTCGCTTGTCGGCGCATTATCACCCGGCCGACTGAGCCGAAAGCGCAGAAGGCAATGGCCTGATCGGGCAGCGGTTCGTTTGCACTTTGAGCACAAGCGGGCATTTAGGCACTGGGACCCAAGGGTGCTCGACGACTATGTGAATTTTGGAACCAAGGACTCGAGGGATCGACATGGGCTGCCGTGTCGTAGCCTGGTTTTTGATCGTGATATTGAAACTTTAATCTATAACACGGTACCCGATCATTTAGGCCATTATCTTAAGTCATACCCCATCAATTGCCCGCTTGTTTATATAGGCGGGAGGCAATCATTTGAGGCAAGGCAGGTGGGTCTAGCAAGCACACACAAGTTGCTCTCGCGTCTTTGCCAAAGCGATTTCATCGAAACCGAAGGCAGCCATCTCTTCCCGATGGAGTACCCGGATAAGACGATTGAAATGATCTTAAATATACTGCCATCCTAACGATTTAGCGCATGTTGAAAACCGCCTGCGCATCGAAGTTCCTCATTAAGTGCCCTGCAAGCTTTGCACCTTCAATGATGCCTTGCGAATCGGCAACCTGATGACCATTCACCCAAACACCATGGACGCCCAGCGCATCGGTGTGCAATCGAGACGCTCCTCCTGGCAAGTCATGCACCCGGCGCTTAGGACCTCGACCCACACATTGAGGATCAAACAAAAGCAGATCAGCTGCAAACGATTCGCGTAACAAACCGCGCGAGGACATGCCGAAAATCGCTGCACTCTGCGCCGTTAGCTTATAGGCAGCTTGCTCAAGACTCATTACTGAAAGATCACGAGCCCAATGTCCTAATAAATGTAAACCGAAACCGGCATCGTTAAAAAATGTGAGATGGGCGCCAGCGTCGCTCAGTGATACAAGGCTGTGTGGATGATTCAACATCCGAGCCACCTGCATCTCATCGCTATTGAGCAATTGCGCAGTAAACACGGTTTTTAAGTCCTCTTCCAGAGCAAGGTCGAGCATCACATCAAGCGGATGACGATGGCTCTGCGTGGCCATCGTGGCGAGACTGCACTGTTCCAGATGCGCGTTGGATGCCTTTGCGACTTCAACGATATGAACCTTATCCCACTCGCCGTTAAAGAGACGAAACACAGCAGGCGATTCAAGCTCTGCCTTGACTGCCTTCCTAAAGGATTGGTCGGCGAGCACCTTTAACAAGGCCGCATGCGCCAGTCCTAGTGCGGGTTTCCAGGAAGGCAGGCCTTCCACTGGATAGGGCGATGCGAGGGTAAAGTCCATGGTGAGTGGACAGCATGAGACCTGACCGATTAAGGGGTTGCCACGGTGATTGGCAGCTTCGATAGCGTCGAGATCTTTAAACACCGCCCCACCATTGGTACTGTTGTGAAGCAGCGCGGCAATCATGACCGGACGCTTAGATTGAACCGACATCTCCTCCAATAAAGATATCGGCATTTGACCGCCCTTAGTCACCATGTAAACCCCGCCACCTTGACATGCCATCGCTCGAATCAATGCTAAATGTTCGTTGTCATGAGCCAATCGCGAGGGCATGGGCGTGCCAGCCTCGCCATTGTGTGCCGGACTCGTACTGCTCGCCAGTCCAACGGCACCAACTTGCATGGCATCACGAACAAGAGCGGCCATTTGCTCTATTTCTTGTTGCGTAGCTTCACGCTGCGTCGCTGCCTCACCCATTACATAGGTACGTACCGAGGAATGTCCAACATAGGCTGCCAGGTTCACAACACTGCCTTGTCGTTCTAGCAACTGTAGGTACTCGGAGAAACTTTCAAATTCCCATCGGATGCCGCTTCTTAAGACATCGAGCGACATACCCTCAACTTGGGTAAGGTTACGCATGGTGCGCTCGCGATCCTCAGGTTTGCATGGTGCGATTGCAAAGCCACAATTACCAATGACCGCGCTCGTCACGCCAAGCCCAGGCGACGGACGGACATACGGATCCCAAGTGATTTGAGCATCAAAATGGGTGTGACTATCGATGATGCCTGGCATCAGCGCAAGCCCGTCGGCGTCGATGACTCGCCTAGCCTCCACTTTTAAGGAGGAGCCGATCGCAGCAATCTTTCCATCCCTCACTGCCAAATCACCCTGGTAAGACGGAGCACCGCTACCATCAATCAGTCGGGCACCTCGTATCAATAAATCATGCACCGTTCACTTCCTTTGCAAAGCTGTCTTCCATCGATTTCCTAAATCGGACGCTGGGCTCACTGGTATCGATCTGAACATCTGACCATCTTAGTGGCACGCCGGCTTGAACGGCACGCTTAAGTTTGATGCCATGCGCCAGACCTAGTGGCAGGCCACCGAGTCTGAGGGAGTCGCTGGCTGGCATAAGCCTTCCGTACACAGTAAACCCGCCCTCCCCGTCTAAGCGCTCGCCAACCTTGAGATCACGCTTTGCAGTAGCAACGACGTCCGCGTGCCAAGCAATCGGCGCGCCAGTCGGCTCTGCACGCAAACCCACCGATGCAATACTTATACCTAACTCAAGGCCAATTAAATGAAAGGGCTTGTACATCGAGGTGAACTCGCCAGACGGATCGGTAACTAGGCCATATTCCTTAAAGCAGCGGCGCACATACTCGCTGTCACCTGCCATCGTGACATAGACGCCCCAACGCAAATCGCGAAACACCGGTCTTTCATCACGTTCTAGGCTTGATATCACTTCAACCTGACCACGATGCGCCAAGACGCCACCCGATGATCTCGGTCGCAGCACGCGCGCCAGGTCATCGACACCGCAAGGCGGAAACTGCAAGCCATCGCTCGCGGGCAAAAGCCCAGTAGCGTTCGATACAGCAGCCATTTCGATAGCCGATTTAGTGCCGTCCAAAAAGGAATTAAACATTTGAGCGTTCATGCCACCTAGCTTGGCGTCAGCCTCGCTAATGCCATAGTGTGACCAGACCGTTGCCGGTGTTGACTGATGATAGTTAGATAGATACTTCGTGCCCTTGCCAGCAGCGATCACCTCAAAACCGCTCGCTCTCGCCCAATCAACCATCTCACAAATCAAGGCAGGTTGATCGCCATAGGCGAGCGAATAAACAATACCAGCCTCTGCAGCCTTTCTCGCCAGCAAAGGACCTGCCAGTGCATCGGCTTCAACATTAACCATAACGATATGTTTGCCGTATTCACAGCAGGCAAGCACATGTTGAATACCTGCCGCCGGGCTGCCAGTTGCATCTATAACGATATCGATACTTGAACTTTTAATCAAAGCCATGGCATCGTCCGTGACGAAGCACTGGCGTGAACGAAGCGCCGCTTCAAATGACTTAGCCTTTAAGTCGCTCGCTTTGAAGCCGACACGCTTTAGCGATTCTCTGGCTTGATCGGGCCTTAGATCTGCAACCGCTAGCAAGTGCATGCCCGTGGTTTTACGTACTTGCGATAAAAACATCGAACCAAACTTACCTGCGCCGATCAGGCCTACGCGTAAAGGTTCATCATCTGCCTCACGCTGCAAAAGCATCCTGTAAAGATTCATATTGCGGCTGCCTCTTGTTCGTCGGCCTTCTGGGCTACCTCAGCCGTCCAGGCAATCGGCGCATCAGCACGCTTGATTGCATCCTCATCGACCTCATGACCTGGCCAAGGCAATCCTCGAACATCCTTTCGAAGCAAACAATCATCATCCAAAGTCATAACGGGCATGAAGTTTCTGTGCGCAATCCAAGGGGGGCGCTTTGCACGACGTATGTGATTCGAAACCGTGCAAAGACTGAGATATACGATTACACGATCCCAAGGACTCATATTCGATGGTGAGCCATGCACGAGGCAGCCGTGAAACATCATCATGGAGCCGGCTGGCCCCTTGGGTGCAACCATACCACCCTTCGCTACAAGTTCACGAACTTTCTGATTATCAAGCGTCCAAAGTGGATAACTCGTCGTTTTTAGGTCGTGACCAGCTGCGACCACGCCCTCACGATGAGACCCAGGAATAAAGTACAAGGGGCCATTAAATTCGTTTACTTCATCGAGGAAAATGGCAACATTCATGGCGCGGGGCTCGGGCATGCCGTCGTCGTTATACCAAGTACCGTAGTCCTGGTGCCACTGCCAGACATCACCGTCGAAGGCTTGTTTGCCGTTGATCTTAAACTGATGCATGTAGACTGGTTCGCCAAAATACTGTTGAACAGGCGCAACCATACGCGGGTGGCGGCCAAGTTTGGCAAACACATCGCTATAAGTATGCGCAGCAAAGCTTGTTCGCGGCGTAACGCCATCTTTTTCTCGAATAATTTCGGGACGAAATTCTTTGTAAATGGCAGGTACCTCATCGCGAAGAACTTTCATCTCCTGTTCTGAAAACAGAGATGGAAAAAACAAATAACCGTCTTGTTCAAATTGCTCTAATTGTTGCTGCGTCAGTTTCATTGCATTGATCCTTTTCCAAAAGCTGTTTAATCATGAATGCGCTCGCGGCTCGGCCATGTCCCTGACTCAAGCTGCTTGCAAGATTGACATCGCCTGCTGCTACGGCCTGAGCGATCGCCTCGTGCTCGTCCCAAACGCTTTGGCGAATCGAGTCGCCTCGCAAGACTTCACCCATCACACGCCGTATGTGGCACCAGTGCATCTTCGCGCTCGAAAGTATCAAGGGATTACCCGAAGCTTGGTAGAGTGCTTGATGAAAAGCCATATCTGCGTCAATGAGAGCAATCAGGTCTTTTGAGGCAGCGGCATGCCGACCCGATTCAATGAGCCTTGCATCGAGTACAAGCGCCTTTTCGGCAGCCAGTGAGGCTGCAAGCGCATCTAATGCACCTCGCAGCTGATAGACCCACGCAATCACTTTGGGCTCAAGCGGTGCGATTTGAACACCTCGACCTGGTGCGTCTAACACCAATCCGTCACGCTTGAGCAATCGCAATGCCTGTAAAACCGGCTGACGCGATACCTCAAATTGGGCCGCGAGTTGCTCTTGGGTGATGCGATGTGCCGGCGCAAGTGCGCCCGAGCTAATCGCTTTGACTAACTCGTCATAGACCTGTTCGACAAGATCAGGAGCGGCAATAAGTTTCGGCAGCATGGCGTAAGCAGGGACGGTTTACCACTGAAACGCTGCTAGGGAGTTTCTTTGAATCGACGACGACATCTATGCCATCGCCACTACGCCATACACGCCTCAGGGGAACGTACTCTGTATACAGAATACCAAATCCCCTAAGCCATGGCAAATCGGAGGCGAGTCCTATGAGGGGTAACAGCTAGCTTGCTACGACCGGCTTATCGTCCTTTACGACGATGCCCCGCGAGGCGAGTTGGCGATCAAACAGCGATCTGCCCATGAAACTGCGTGAAATCTGAGCCGCAACCACCACGCTAATCATCGACAGGACGGCCCACTCATAGCTACCCGTCATTTCAAAAACAATAACGGTAGCGGCGACAGGAGCCCCGATGACGGTGGCAACGCAACTGGCTGCACCAAGCATGACAAATGATGACGTCATTGCACCAGCGTTGGCAAGTGCCACATCGATAATCGAGCCCAACATCGCACCAAAAAACAGCGCAGGTGCAAAAACGCCCCCAAAATAGCCAAAACCAAGGCACAGGGTAGTCATGACAATTTTTGCAAAAAGCAAAACAATTAATAGACTTAACGCAAGTTTGCCCGCCATCGCCATGCCGATCGATCCAAGCCCTGCACCGAGCAAATGAGGCAGCAAGGGCGAGATCACAAACAAAATGGCGGCAGGCAATAGTGGTCGCCACTGGAGCGGGATGCCGGAAGCTTTCGCGAGCTTGGGCGCCTCAGTGACGGCATAAATGTAGAGCATCGATATAAGTCCTGATGCAATGCCCAAGACAAGTGCAATGATCATGTTGTGAGCATCTAGTGCTGGCGCATCCATCACTTTAAAGAAGCGATGATCGCCAAGCAATTGCGTTGACACCCAATAAGAGGCAAAGGTACAAGCAAGAACGGGTCCGGGACCGAACGCGCCAAAACGCCGGATAATCGCCTCATGGGCAAAAACAGCAGCACCAATTGGTGCAGAAAAAACCGCAGCAATCGCAGCACCGGCACCGGAACCAAGCACAACATCGCGAGGCAGCCGCGTGGAACTACGTTGTAACCAGGCACTCAAGCAGCCACCGAAGTGCACCAAGGGGCCAAACATGCCAACCGACGCGCCACCCGATAAATTATTGAGTGCTAAAAACGATGACAAAAAACCTGATCGTAAATCGGCAGGTTTGTCGTGTTGTGCAAAGTGAATCAAGTCGGCAGGACCGTGGGGCCTACCATTTTCAAGCAACTTAAGAATCCGACCGGCAATCAGTGAGGACACCAAAAGCGCTACCCCAACTTGTGGCGAGTAATCCCAGGTCAAGGCCGAAAACTCGGTTGGGAGTGGCAAGGCCCAAAAGCTGTTGGCAAAGCCCACGATCTTAAAAAACGCGACGGCCGCACAGGCTACCAGCGCGCCAATAAGCAAGGACAAAACCACTGCCGCAAGTCGAATAGCTAATTGACTCGATCCTTCAGCAAGATCCAAGTCGTCTTTTGATTGGCTCATAGGCCCTCCCCGACAGCATCAGTGAGCGAAATTCCTGCATCAAATGGCGTGCGCAGACCGAAGCCTGCGCAAACCACCCTGCATCCGAGTTACTAACTGCCGATCATCTCGGCAATACGGGCCTGATTTGCTGCAATCTTCTCGTGATTGGCAAGAATCTTCTCGCGGCGAGCGTAAATTTCCTCGCCATCTTTCAATATGATTGCCCTATTTGCTTCGACTTTCTCCATGACCGCATCGATCTTTGCTCGATTGGCAGCAGCCCGATCCTGGATTTCAGCAATTCGAGCGGTATTTGAAGCAATACGCTCAGCGTTGGTCTCGGGTGTTGCCTGCTCGGGATGCAAGTCCCCGTCCAGCCACTGACGGTTCTTTTCAATATTGCCCGAATTGAACTCAACAATCTCGGCGTTGCCTTCCATGATCATATGGTTGACCTCGATCAACATACGATTGATTTCGCTCATCTTTTCACTAACCGCAATAACTCGAGCATTTAGCTTGGAGCGATGATCGAGAAAATCAACATGTGCCTGGTTCAATAATGAATCACGGAAGTTTGCTTGTACCGGTCCTTCGACCTTCATCGATTGCAGAATAGCCTTGCGGTTTCTGAAAATATCATCGGTGTTTTGATTCGCCATTTGGCGATTACCCATGAAGGCCGCCGCGTAGTTCTTTAAGACTAGGGCACGGTTTTCCTCGATCATGGCGCGCTCGCGGTAGGCCTGCGCCTTGTTCCACATCACCGTGGATTCCAAGGCATATAGCTTGGCACGGTTGGCGTTGATATGGGCACGATTGTCTTCAACTTGACTCATTAAAAGCTCCTCTGTCTGCGGCGATTACAACACTTTTATAAAAAACTATTTGGCTTCAGGATGGCTAAAAGGCGAGAACCATCGCTGAGCAGCGGAGTGTATAGAGCTTTTATGACAAAGCAAAGTGTTTTGCGCAAAACGTTTTGCTTTAAATACTAAAGTATGTGAAGCAATTGTTTTTATTTACTCAATCGTAGCTAGCCCAATGAGTGCAAGCAGCCAAAACGGTGCAATAGGGGTGTCTGACTTTTTCAAGGGTGAGGAAAGCGAGGCAAGCACTGATGCTGACCGATGTTCCAGACGCCAGCATGCCGTAGCTCCTCAGGTCATGCATCGTCGAGTTGTGCCAGCAAGCAGTTGTGCCAGCAAGCATTAGCACCGCCGCAGGCCGATTCAAAGTCAAAGGTCTTAATGGGCGCTACAATCAAGCCTTTATGCGTAAAACGAGGATGATCTATGGGCCTATTTGGAAAAAAAGAGCCTCCACCGCCCCCCCCCGACCCCAATGTGGTTCGAGTACGCCCTGAACTTACCTGTTGCGCTACTTGCCTTTGGTGGATGGGCAAACGCAACTACGTGAAGCAAACAGAACAATTGACCGAAACGAAAAAGGGCAAGACCGACATTTTTATTCGGGTCAATAAAACCGAAACGGGCCAATGCGGCAACGTGAAGATGGATCAGCAGTACGGGACAGCCTACCCGCCCGCGTACCATTGCGCCGGATATCAGAGTTGGTTTGTTAACGGTCTTCCTAACCAGCGCTAAGTGCCGATGTAGTTGGAGCGAATGTAATCCTAATGGTTGTGCCCTGATCTGGCGCACTTGGATCTAGCGTCAGATCGGCTCTCAGGATTCGGCAATATTCGGCAACTAAGTAAAGACCCAGGCCAGTGCCAATTCGCAGCGCGCTAGCTATCGGGCCTTTAGACCAGCGTTCGATAACACGATCCCAATCCTTGCGATTGATGCCCTGCCCGTTGTCCACAACCATTAAAACAACGCGACCGTCAGCATCGCATTCAATCGCTATCGTGATGGTCGATGTGCCTACCGCGGCTCGCTTGCCATATCGCAGACTGTTGTCAATTAAGTTGTCGAGGATGCCATCGACCAAAGAAGTCTGTCCTAAGACTTCAACGGGCCTGTCTGCGCCTCGAACCCCTAAATCAACCCCCATGGCATCTGCTCGTCGCAAGTGCCTCAGTAGGGCGTCGCGAACGCTCTGGTCTAGCCTCATTGTCTGAAGTTGAAATACTTCGCGCGCTTCAACGATGAGAGCCAGTGCAAGCAACTGATCAATCGTGTGACTGGCGTATTGCTCTCGCTCAAGCACTGCGAGCAACTGCTGCCTCCAAATTGTTGGCTTGTCCTGGGTAAGGCCATATTCGGCGAGCGCCCGAATCCCAGCGAGCGGCGTTCTCAATTCGTGGGCGACATTTCCAGCAAATTCGCGTTGGCTTTGTACAGTCCTGGAGATCCGAAGCAGTAACGCATTGACAGCATGACCAAGTCTCCTAATCTCGAGGGTTCGGCTCTTGTCAGGAATTGGTTCAAGGTCATGTTCATCGCGGTCGTTCAGGCTAGCCGCTAGAGCCGAGAGCGGTCGAACATCCTCCGTGATGGCGCGCTTTAACCATAAGGCTAAGGCCAGCAGCAACATCAACTGTGGGCCTATCGAGTAAAGCAACAAAGCGCGAAACAGTTGATCCTGACTCTTTGTGGTTTGGGCGATCACAACCTTAAAAGGCATTGGTCCAGCCCGAGCGATCACCACGGCGCGTAATTGTTGCCCTTGGAGGATTAGTTCGGTAAAGACCGGCGGGTGTATGGGTTCTGAGGTTGGCACATAAAGCTTTGAATGCCCCGCGATCAAACGCCCATCTGCATGGAATACAGCGAGAAACAACACTTCGTCTCGATCGAATAGTAGCGTCTCGGTCTCGTTGGACGACAGACCAAGACTCAGCTCATTATCGGACCCAAGGCGTACGTGACTAGCAACAGCATATGCGTCGTCGAGAAGCGCTCGGTCAAAAGCCTTTTGAGTGAAATAACGTGACACACCGGTAATCACGAGCGTCCCTGCAAACCACATGACGGCAAGAGGAAAGATAACGCGACTCACCAAGCGGGCTTGCAACGAGGGAAGACCTGAGCTCACTAGGTCTCCTCCTCAACCCGGTAACCCAGACCGCGTAACGTTCTAATCGATGCCCCTGAACCAAGAAGCTTTTTTCGCAACCGTGAAATGAAAGCCTCGAGCGCATTATCGGTCAGCACATCGGCAAAATCGGACAACTTGTCAGCAAGGTCTTTTTTACTGACAGTTCTGCCTGGTGGTGACAAAAGCTCGCTTAGCACATCAAACTCGCGTGCTGGCAACAACAACTCGACGTCGTTCAGATAGACACGACGCTGGCTACGATCGAAGCACAGCCCTGCAACCACCACACGATCAATCGATCCTTGGCGTCTGCGAACTAGCGCCCTTAGACGCGCCGACAACTCGGCGAGATCAAATGGTTTACCTAAGTAGTCATCGGCACCAGCGTCAAGGCCTGCAATTCGTTCGTCAGTTCGATTTCGAGCCGTCAAAACGAGTACCGGGCTTGAATCACCCTGTCGGCGCATCGCTCGAAGCAAATCGAGTCCACTCCCTCGCTCGCCATCCAAATTGACTGGAAGATTCAAGTCCAGCACAACGGCATCAAAGCTTTGGGCAGCCCAGAGATGCCTAGCAAGGGCTAAGTCACTCGCACAGTCAAGCCGCATGCCACCATCAGTAAGGCTGCGCCGAATGATATCGAGCAATACAGCATCGTCTTCCACGAGCAAGATACGCATGTTCAGGTCATGCCATTCATTGTTTGTTTAACTTGATGTCTGCCTGGGGTCAGCTTACGGTCAGGTTCGACTCGCTATAACAGCGACGATGAGGATACGACGAAAGACAACCAAACGGGAGCATCGATGGCTTCTCGGAGCGTTTTGCCTAATTTGGGCTACAACGCCCTTGGCATTGAGTGCGCAAGACATGAGACCGCTAAGCCTGAAGGAAAGCTTAGAGGCAGCGGTCAAACACGAGCGCGTCGTTGCGGCTCAGAGCATTGCGCAAGCCGCACAAGCCGAAATACGGATTGCCGACCGTGCGCCTGCGCCAACGCTCAGCGGGAGCCTTGCCTCGATTGATCTTGAACATGGTGTTGGAACAGGACCATTGTTTACCGGTAAGCCGCTTGACAAAGGCCTTGCGCTCGACTGGACCTGGGAGCGAGGGGAAAAGCGAAGCTACAGAACAAACGTTTCAAAGGCACAAGCGCTCGCGCTTGTTGCCGAGTCTCAAGAGGTCATTAAACAACAGCAATTGATTGTTATTGATCTTTTTTATGAGGCCTTATCTGCTCAAGAGCGCTTAGGCATTCTGAACGAGCTCGCAAAGCGTGCAGAGCAACTTGCAACAATCGCCGCTCAGCGTTTTGGCCTAGGTGACTTATCCGCACAGGATCTTGCAAGGCTGGAGATCGAGGCCGAGCGTGCGAGGGTTGATTTAATACATTCGCAATGGCTTCTTGATCGTGCAAAGCAGCAATTAAGGCTTGCCATCGGCACAGATTTTGTTGAATCGATGGTTGAGTCTGCGCGAGGCGCAATCAATCTGAAAGGGAAAGATGAAACTAACTCATGGAAAGTTTCTAGCGACTGGCCTAAGACATTTGCTTTGACCAGCGTCGATGTGGAACAGATTGCCAACGAACAACCGGCCGTAAGAGCGGCTTGGGCTCGACTCCAAAGTGCGATTGCACAAACTGAGCTTGCAAGGGCACAAGACTTCAGCGATCCGAGTTATGGGGTCGGCATTAATCACTATCCGGGAACGAGTAAAGCCATCTTAGCGCTTAGAGCTTCTATACCGTTATACGGTAAGAATTACTTTGAGGGTGAAAAGCAGCGTGCACATGCCCTGCGGCAAGTTGCAGAAACCCAGCATGCTGAGGTCCAAAGGCGTACTCGGGTAGAGCTACATCTCTTATTCCAGAATCGCGCTAACGCGCATGCACGCTTGGCCCAATTTGAGTTGGAGATGCTTCCTAAAGCCCTAAAAGTTGCCCGGCAAGCAGAGGAAGCATTTGCTCAAGGCGGCCAGACACTGACCGATCTACTTGAGGCACGCCGAACTTTGAAGTCCATTCAGCTTGAGGCACTCCAATGGCGTACCGAGTTTGCAAAAGCTGAGCGTGCATGGTCGATTGGGATCGATCGATCTAGTCCTTAACGAATCAAGTACAGATCAATTCGAAGCATTTTTGATGATCACTACACTTTTTAGCGCAAGCATCTTGACATGCAAAATAGACACAGCTTAGCCTTCGTGCTCATACTTATCGCTATCGCAGCTTGTACAGATCAGATCGAGGTACCGAAAGGCCCAAGCTCTCCGATTTATCAGGCTGGTCGTCTGCAGTATAAGGAAGACCACCCGCAGTTAAAGCTCCTCGGTTTGAGTGCCGCACGCGAAGCACAAATCGAGAAAGTCGAGCTTCCTGCACGATTGGTTTGGAACGAAGAGAAAACGCAGCGGGTTTATAGCCCATTTTCTGGGAGAGTCGGTGTTATTAGCGTCGACCTTGGCCAATATGTCAGCGCCGGACAGGTGCTTGCTAAACTGGTGTCACCCGAGTTTGGCGCCGTACAGTCCGAAGCACAGCGCGCTCAAGCCGACCTAAGCCTTGCAAGACAAACCAATGAAAGACAACTGAAGCTCTTTGATATTGGGGTCATTGCGCGCAAGGAACTCGATCAGTCAAACGCTGAGCTCAAGCGAAACGAGGCTGCATTCACTCTTGCACAGAATCGTATAAACATTTATGGCACGCCTTCCACAATCAATCTTGAACTTACTCTTCGCTCTGCACTGAATGGCGTTGTGGTTGAACGTAACATCAATCCGAGCCAAGAGTTGCGCACCGATTTAAATCAACCGCCGCTCTTTGTCATCTCTGATCCAACAAGTTTGTGGTTGCAAATTGACGCACAAGAACGCGACCTTGCAAGTTTGAGTCCCGGCAGCGCCATTGACGTCAAAGTTAGCGCACTTGGTGATCGGGTTTATCCGGCAAGACTGTCGGTTGTTGGCGAACAAATCGATCCAGTTACGAGAAGCATCAAGCTTCGCGCGATTGTTAGCAACCTCGACCGATCGCTTAAAAGCGACATGCTGGCTAAGGCGGTCTACCAAAAACAAAGCAAAGGTCTGCTAGAGGTTCCTTCGGCTGCGGTGTTTTTGCGCGGAAGGCAACACGCTGTATTTGTTGCCGTGAATGCCGCCAGTTTCGAGCTACGCGAAGTGGAGGTTGCAGAACTTGGTACGGATCGAATACTGATTCGAACAGGACTGAAAGATGGCGAGCAAGTCGTCACGCAAAACGCGCTGCTTTTGCTGAGGGAAATCAAATTTGCCGAGGACAGCGCACAAGTAAACCCGATGAAGGCCAAGCCATGAGAAGGCTGGTTGACTATGCACTGCGTGAGCCAGTTTTTATCATGCTCGGCATCTTGCTATTCGTGTTTGCTGGATCTATCGCCTTTAAAAATCTTTCGGTCGAAGCTTTTCCAGATGTCACGGACAGTCAAGTCACTGTAATTGCACTTTATCCTGGTCGCGCAGCCGAAGAAGTTGAGAAGCAGGTTACTCTCCAAATTGAGGTTGCACTCTCAGGTTTACCCCACGCAGTAAGGATCTTTTCGCACACCCAGTTCGGCCTCTCGTTCACCGTCATTACTTATGATGACGATGCTGAAATTCATACCTCACGTCAACAAGTCGCCGAACGATTGCGAGGCCTACCGCTACCAGATGGGGTTGAGATTCGCATGGCCCCGATCGCCACGCCAGTGGGCGAAATTATGCGTTATCGATTACGGGGTGACGGACGTTCAACGACGGACTTAAGAACGCTTCAGGATTGGACTGTCGAGCGCAGTCTCAGGCAAGTTCCAGGGGTTGCCGACGTGGTGTCCATGGGCGGTTTCATCAAGCAGTACGAGCTTAGACCCGATACTGAAAAACTTAGAGCACACCGCCTAACTTATCAGAATCTTCAAGAGGCACTTGCGCGCGGGAATTCAAATGCTGGCGGAAGTTATGTTGCACAAGGTACGCAGCAATATGCGATCCGAGGCATAGGGTTACTAAGTTCCGCAGAGGAAATCGGTCAGATTGTTGTTGCAACCCGCCCCGGAGGCACACCAATCCTGATACGTGACTTAGCTGAGATTCATGTCGGCGCGCTACCAAGACTTGGAACCGTTGGGCAGGATTATGATGATGATATCGTTACAGGTGTAATAATTATGCGCCGCGGTGAGAACCCGAGTGTTGTACTCGCATCGGTTAAGCAAAAAATCGCAGAGATCAACGAGCGAGGCCTGCCTAAAGGGGTACAGATCGAGCCATTCTACGATCGCACGTGGTTGATGGACAAAACACTCAAGACGGTTTTTCGAAATCTTCTTGAAGGCGCCCTACTCGTCTCTTTGGTTCTTTATATTTTCCTATCCAATGTTCGTGCAAGCCTAGCCGTTGTGGTCGTGATTCCGCTTGCTCTGCTAGCCACCTTTCTCGGCTTAAAAATCATGGGCGTGCCCGCCAATCTGCTGAGCCTTGGCGCAATGGATTTCGGGATTATCGTCGACGGAGCGGTCATTGTGATCGAAAATATCATGCACCGGCTGGCGATGCGAGGTGAGAACATGAGCGAGGAGGAACGCCGCGAGGCAATCGCAAAGGCTACTCATGAAGTAGGCAGGCCAACCCTTTTTTCCATGCTAATTATTATCGCTGCGCACATTCCAATTTTTGCCTTGCAAAGGCATGAAGGCCGGATCTTCCAGCCCATGGCCTTATCGGTGACGGCAGCGCTCATCGGTGCGCTCATGATATCGCTCACGCTGGTTCCACTGCTTGCTCACTGGATACTCAGACGTGGCCTACCGCACGATGACAACAAACTGGTCAAGCAGTGTAAAGCACTTTACAGCCCTGTGCTCGATTGGGCACTCCACCAACGAAAAATTGTCGTCGGGCTGGCACTAGCCGCTTTCGTAGGTTCCTGTCTAGTAGCCACCCGATTGGGCACCGAGTTTTTACCAGAGCTGAACGAAGGGACGATTTGGGTGAATCTACGATTACCGTCAAGCGTTTCAAATTCCGAAGCGACAAGAATTCTCCAGGAAGTGCGAAGCACGCTGCTATTGATCCCAGAAGTTCGTACAACCGTGTCAAAGGCGGGACAACCTGAAGATGGAACCGATCCAAAAACGATTAGCATGGCGGAGGTTTTCGTCGACTTAAAGCCGCCCGAGAGCTGGCGCAAAGGTTTAAGTCGCGATCAACTGATCTTAGAAATGGAAAGAGCCGTGTCGGCCCTCCCTGGTATGGAGCCTACCTTTTCGATGCCTATTCGCGACAACGTTCTTGAATCAATATCGCAAATTGATGGGCAAATCGTCGTGAAAGTCTCTGGTGAGGATCTGAAAATTCTTAAGGAAGTGACAGAAGCCATTGAGGCGCAGATACGCCAGGTTCGAGGCGTTCAACGCGCTGAAATCGACCGTCAGGGTGATGTTCCCCAGCTGCTAATTCGTATCAAGCGGGAAGAAGCAGCACGCTATGGTCTTAATGTTGGGGACATCCAAGATGTCATCGAAGCAGCCCTGGCAGGCAAGCCTGTGACGCAACTGTGGGAAGGCGAGCGACGATTCGATGTGGTCATCCGACTTGCTGCCCATCAACGTACGCTTGCCGAGCTTGCCGATATTCCTATTCCGCGACCCGATGGGGGTTATATCAGCCTTGGACGGGTCAGCCAAATCGAAGAGGTTAGTGGTGCGATGAACATTGCACGAGAAGCCGGTCGCCGAACCATGGCGATTGGCATCTTCATCCGTGGCCGGGATATGGGGTCGGTCGTTGCAGATATGCAAAAACTAGTAAAAAATCATGTAAATATTCCCGCAAATTATCAGGTCAACTGGTCCGGTGAGTTTGAAAATCAAGAACGAGCGATGAAGCGGCTCGCTTTGGTTGTGCCCTTGTCACTACTTTTGATTTTTGTACTTCTTTTCGACGCCTTCTCTTCACTAAAAAAGGCATTGTTAATTCTGGTCAATGTACCGCTTGCGCTGATTGGTGGTTTCGTAGCACTGTGGATTTTTCACATCCCATTGTCAGTGTCGGCAGCCATCGGTTTTATAGCGCTGTCTGGGCAGGCTGTGTTGAACGGCGTAGTGATGTTGTCAGTGTTTCAACAACTTGAAGACCAGGGTTTGGCCTTGCTCGCTGCGATAAAGGCTGGCGCAATGCAGCGTTTACGAACCGTCTTAATGACAGCCATGCTTGCCGCATTGGGTCTGTTGCCGATGGCACTCAGCAGAGATATCGGGGCGGAGACTCAAAGACCGCTTGCATTGGTTGTGATTGGCGGCCTTGTCAGTGCAACCCTGTTGACCTTAATCGTCTTGCCGGTCCTCTATGCCTCATGGTTTGGCAAAAGCAGCCATAAGTAATACCCCTTACTTTTGTTTACTGACAAAAACTTTCATTTCCGTTGATAATGAGGCGTTCACTGACGGTGAACTTCCCAATTTAATATCTCCCTTCGGGGAGATTTTTTTTGGTCGGTAAATGATGAGACTATGGAGCTCAGCTAGTCTCCTACGTTTTGTCATGTTTAACCTCGAATCGGTCAAGTCCTCAGCGAAACAGGCAATCGGCGGGCAATTCCGTACGGTGATCCTAGGTCTTATTTTCAGCTTGACTTATGTCTTAGTCGACAGGATGAGCTACATCCATCCCATTGGCGATCTAAATATTACGCCTTGGAACCCACCAGCGGCGCTCCAAGTGCTGTTTCTCTCCGTCATGGGCCATCGTTGGTTCATTTGGGTTTACCTAAGCCTATGCTGTAGCGATGTGCTCGTGCGGCATTCAGACCTAAGTGCGGCATCCGTTTGGCTGGGCAATCTCTTACTGGTCGCTTGCTACACATTAATTTCGCTCAGTCTTCGAGCCGCTTATCGGGGGGTTCCGCGGCTCGCTTCAAGAAGAGCTGTTGCGATGCTTTGTTTGATCTTGCTCGCTGGCGCACTATGCACGGCGCTTGCCTACGTTAGCTTGCAAACCTTACTGGGACCTTTGCGCCCAGGCGAATACAGCAATGCACTCTTTAGGTTTTTTGTCGGTGATCTTCTTGGCATGTTGGTATTGCTACCGCTTGGTTTTCTCTTGGTGCAGCGAACGACCCGAGGACAAATTCTAGTCATGTTTCAGTCGCCAAGCTTTTGGGTCCTGGCGGCCCTGCTTGGTATCTGCTTAGCTGCCATATTGATGTTGCCTGATGATCTTCGGGTTAGATATTTTTTCCCCTTGTTTTTCGCGATGGGATTGATGGCCGCAGCGCACTCGCTCTCGGGGGCAGCGATGACCTCTAATTTGATCCAAATCCCATTGGTCATTAGCAGCGCACAAAGTGGCGGCTCACCTGAGCTGCTCCTTGAGCTGCAAATCATGATGCTAACGCTTCATTTGACCGGGCTCATCATCGGGACACTTGTTGACGAACGTGTACGCACCCAGGAACGACTCCAAGATAGCCTCCAGCTTGCCGCTGCTGGCGAGCTCGCTGGCTCGCTTGCGCATGAGTTGCATCAACCGCTAAATGCGCTCAACGCCTACGCCGAATCTGCGATGCTTCAGGCAGAACAGATTCGCCTTGAGCGTCATCGGCAGACCGATGAAGTCCTTCAGGCAGACCCTGTAGGTGGCAGCGACCATACAAAACAATTAGTTTTTAACAGTGGCTTACAACTCGAACGTACCCTGGGACTGATCGCTGATGAGACACAGCGTGCTTCCGGAATTGTTCGAAGTCTTAGAACTTTCTTTACCTCAGGCGCGGCATCGATTCGTGAGGTTGACCCCATTCAGCTCTGTTTGGATAGCCTTAAGCGGCTCGAGGTCATCGCTCGCACAAGCGAGGTAAGCCTGCAATGCAGTAGTGTGGGCACGATCCCGAAGATCTATGTTGATGAAGTTCAGGTGGGCACTGCAATCACAAACCTGGTCAAGAACGCGATCCAGGCCTCCTCGAGAACCCAAAGTGTTGAGGTACGGGTTTTGAGGAGTAGCCAGACCTTGCTAGAGATTCGCGTCATTGACGAAGGTCCAAGACTTGAGATCGACGAGGTAGACCCGCTTTTCCGGCCCTTCGTGAGTGGGAAAAAGGACGGTTTGGGCTTAGGCTTATCAATCAGTCGCTCACTGATCGAAAATAACGGCGGTACACTTGACTACGAAAGCACGCCTGAAAAGTGCTTTGTTATCAAGCTCTACTTGGAGGATCACCGAAGTGACGAACACCTCGGCAGCACCCGCGCGCCTGGTCTGCATCGTTGACGATGACCCAGCTGTTAGGGACTCGCTTGCCCTCATGCTTGGTTTAAAAGGTTTTGATTGCCGCGTTTTCGATAGTGCAGAGCATTTTCTGAAGATGCCACCTTCGCGTCCCTGCTGCCTAATTCTTGATCTTCGTATGAGCGGGATCTCTGGTCTTGATTTGCAAGAGCGACTCGCAAGCTTGCCGATCCGATACGAGGTGATTTTCCTATCGGCGTTTGCAGATACCCATGTCATGAGGCAAGCATTTTTGAATCAGGCGGCTGACTTTTTAGAGAAGCCAGTTGTCATCAAGCACTTACTCGCGGCACTAGAGCGCTCTTTTTCTCGTCTCGATCAAAACAACCAGTCACAGGCAAACGAGCAGCTGCACGATGCCCTAACACCTCGGGAACGAGAAGTCTTGGAAGCGGTGGCAAAGGGACTTAATCACCGGGAGATCGGCGAGGTGCTAGGCATCAGTCCCCGGACCGTTGAGGTCCATAAAGCACGGATCATGGCCAAGTTTGACGTGAAGAGCTTGGCCGAGCTACTAAGGCTCGTTTTGCGTGGTGACCGACCAAAGCAGCAACGAAGCAGCTAATCAAAGCGATCTCCGTACCCGCCACAAGTGCTCGTGGTGATACGTGTAAACACGTCGCCCCCCGTACTTTAGGGGGCTTGCCACTCGGCTGCCAATAGGCGATCATCCGGCACGAGCTTACGTTCGCCTTCAATCTTGAAGGTCCATAACGTTTAAATGGCTAGACCGTGCGCTGATGTGCGGATCAGTCGACAAGTACGTATGCTCAAGGGAAAACACTGTCAGTGCGGAATCCGGAGCCCCTTTGGCTCTGCAAGGAGCTATCTTGCAACAAGACCGCACAAAGCTTTTTACTTCAGTCGACGCGCTGTTTTTGCTGTTCTTACTTACTGCGCTCGTTGGCGTTGCCCTCATTGGACACCTCGCTTATCGTGAGGGCTTAAAAACTGAGGCTGCGAAGGCGAATGCAGCGATGCTTAAGGACTGGTTCGATCAACTTGATACCTTATCCGCCAAAGGTCAGCAAAGCCAATTAGAAGCCTGTCGTGACGACGGTGAGAATACTTGGGAGGGATGTCAGGCGGCACTTTTAAGTGCGCAAGGCCCACTAAAGTCGGTTAAGAATCCCTTTGATTCAAATCAGGCTGTCATTGGGCAAAAGTGCGATCGAAGTGATCTCAATACCCGAGGCTTGGTCGTCATCGAAAAAGGAACGCCCGCCCCTCCGGGAGCACCACCCGCGATTAGCTTTGGACCTATGGAATCAGGCGAAAAGCTATCGAAGGATCTGCCACTTCGCATCATGGTCTGCGATAAGGGTGCCTATGCGCTTAAAGTGGCTGAGGTAAAGCTGTGAGTCAGGGAGAGCAAAGCGCTTCTCATCACAAGCACCACGCGCCGCCCGACTGGGGTACCGTTCCACTAAGACGTTGGATGTATCGATGGCTACTCGATCCTGAAACCGACGGCAATCACCAGGCTGCCGTTGATCGCTTCATCGCACTTTTGATTGTTGCTAATCTTGCTGCACTGGTTTTTGAGCATGTTCCTGCAATTTATGGGCCTTATAAAGAATGGTTCCACTGGTTTGATATCGCTTCAGTTGCGATCTTCACCATCGAGTACCTTGTGCGCTTTTATTTGGCGCCAGAAGATTCAGAATTCTCAAAACAAACGAATCCTCGTCTCAGCTATGTGTCGAGCCCTTTTGCGCTGATCGATCTCGCAGCGATTTTGCCGTTTTATTTGGCTGCATTCGTCAATATCGATTTGCGGATGCTGCGAGCGCTTCGACTGCTCCGAATTTTAAAACTATTCCGGGTGCTCATACCTGCTGTTAAAGAATTTCAGGCATTAAATCAAGGTCGAACTTTCAGGCAGAAGGTTCACGCACTTGTTTGGCCGGGCGAATTTGGCGGCCGCCTCCATGAGTACTTTGACACCTTCATTATGGTGTGGGTTGTTGTATCGGTTACTGCGGTGGTTCTTGAGTCGGTCGCATCGATTCATTACGTACTAAATCTTGAATTCATCATTCTCGATACGATTGCCGTTGGCGTTTTTACGCTTGAATACCTCATGCGCGTCTATTCGGTCGTTGAAAGTAAAGGGTTTCGCCATCCAGTGGCTGGTCGACTCCGCTATGCCAAGACCGGTAATGCGCTTGTTGATTTATTAGCAGTTCTGCCGTTCTTTTTAGAGGCATTTCTGCATCATCTTTTCGATCTCCGATTCTTGCGAGTCTTCCGCTTACTGCGACTACTCAAACTCACTAAATACACAGGTGCAACGTCGACTTTGGTGATTGTTGTCAGACGCGAATGGCCGGTAATGGCCGCAGCAACCTTCATTATGTTGCTACTCGTGGTGCTCACTGCCAGTCTTGGTTACCTTTTCGAACATGAAGCGCAACCCGATAAATTTGAAAACATACCGGCCTCGATTTATTGGGCTGTGATCACATTGGCGTCAGTTGGATATGGAGATATTTCGCCGGTTACACCCGTTGGCAGAATTATGACAATCGTGTTGGCCTTGCTTGGCATTGGTATCTTCGCAATCCCTGCAGCGCTGTTGTCATCTGCCTTTAGCGACCAACTTCGTATTGAGCGGGAGACGCTTGCCAATGAACTTTATGCCATGATGGCCGACGGACATATCTCGACCGATGAGCAAGAGACCATCGACCGCGAGGCCAAGCGCTTACATTTGAGCCGCGATGAAGTGAATCGTTTAATTGATAAGGCCAGGCGTGAGCGTGAACTCAAAGATGACCATACTGGATTAACGATCACCAAGCTTGTTGAAAGGCCTGATATAGCCATAGAGCGCTATCGCGAGCTCGTCGGTCAGATGCGCCAGATTGCGCTTATGGTTGATAAGCCAACCATGGACAAACTTGTCGACGATCCTGATCGCACGACGGCTTTTGAACGCAGGATCTGGCAATCACTGCGTGACGATATCAACAATTAGTGGTTTTTTTCCCCCTTAAATTTCTACTTTGCTGCCAAGCTCAACCACCGAGCCCATCGGCAATTTGAGAAAATCTGCCGCACCGCTGGCATTCAGGTGCATTTGTGCAAAGACTTTTTCACGCCATTGAGCCATAGCACCGCCGGTCGTCGGTATCACGATGTCACGAGATAAAAAGTAACTCGTTGCCATCGGGTCCATAGGGACGCCATTTGAAATCATGGCTTCGAGTGCCAAAGGTAGATTATGATCGTTATTGAACCCGTAATCGACCAGTACCTCCCAGGCATCATTACCCAGTCTACGAATTTGCAAACGGGAGGCGTCATCGATCACCGGCAATTCCAAATTACGTACCGTGACGAACAGATTGTATCGATGCAGCACCTTGTTATGCTTTAAATTATGTAAAAAAGCATTGGGCACCACACCCATTTGGCTAGTTAAGAAGACTGCAACGCCTTCGACCCTGGCAGGTGGATTGTTATGAATCGATGTTAAGAACGGTTCAAGCCTGATCGATTGAACTTTCAGGGCCTCATTGAGCAAACGCCGACCGTCGTACCAAGTACGCATGAGCAAATAGATGATTGCACCAATCGCCAAGGGAAACCATCCGCCTTCTAAAAATTTGAGCAAATTAGAGGCGAAAAACAAAGCGTCAATCACGAAAAAGAAGCTTGTCGCGGTAACACAGACTAGCCATGGATAGTTCCAAGCATAGCGGATCACAAAAAATGTCAGGATGGTTGTGATTAACATATCGAGCGTAACTGCTATACCGTAAGCTGCAGCTAAGTTCGATGAGGATTTAAAGAGGCCAACTGCCAAGACGATAGCGCAAAACAAGCCCCAATTGACGAAAGGCACGTAAATTTGGCCACCGTCTTTTTCACTCGTGTGGATGATTTGCATGCGCGGCAAATAGCCAAGCTGTATGACCTGTTTGGTCACACTAAAGGCTCCCGAAATCAGCGCCTGTGAGGCAATGACGGTGGCTAAAGTTGCCAAGACTACTAGCGGCAGCAGAAGCCATGATGGTGCGAGTGCGAAAAATGGATTTTTAACCGCACTTGGGTCACCGAGCAGGACGGCTCCTTGTCCAAAGTAATTCAGAAGCAACGAAGGCATTACGAGTGCGAACCAAGCGATCCGAATCGGCCTTGGCCCAAAGTGTCCCATGTCCGCATACAGTGCCTCGCCGCCAGTGACACACAACACCACTGCGCCAAGTAACACAAAGCTGACGACCGGTTGGTCCATGATGAATCGCAGCGCATAGAGTGGGCTGATCGCGAGCAGAATTTCCGGCTTGCCAGCAATCTGCAAAGCTCCAAGCGACGCAATGCTTACAAACCAAATGAGTGTGATTGGTCCGAAGAATCGACCAATTCCGTCGGTACCCCGGCGTTGAAGTGAAAACAAAATGAGCAAAATCAGCAAGGTGGTGGGCACGACCGCCTGCGTTAGCGTTGGGGAAATCAATGCCAAACCTTCAACAGCCGACAAGACTGAGATTGCTGGCGTGATGACTCCATCGCCGTAAAAGAGGCAGGTACCAAAAATACCGATAAAAAATAAGAATTGTTTCAAACCAGGCCTGTCGCCGACTGACTCACTTGCAAGTGCAAGCATGGCAACCAAGCCACCCTCGCCGCGATTGTCAGCCTTCAACACCAGGCTAACGTACTTAAGTGAAACAATCAGGGTCAAGGTCCACACAAGCATGGACAACACGCCAAAAATGTTGTCGGAAGTCAGCGGTACATGACCTGAAGCGAAGATTTCTTTCATGGCGTAAAGCACACTTGTGCCGATATCGCCATACACAACGCCTAGAGCGGCAAGTGTTAGCCTTCCAAGGTTTGACATCGAAGCGTCCGACGATATGCCATGTATGTTGCAATGCAGCATAATGCGACGATTCACGCCCCAGGTCAAGGCCTTACGGTAACATTCGTACTAACCCTGCAATTTGACGTATGGTTCGGGCTCGTCAAAGCTTTGCGCGGTTTTTACTTACAAGGAAGCTGTGAGAAAATCATGCGCTTACCGATAACACCAAGGATCCAAGGAGAATACGGGTGAATAAGGGCGAACTTATCGAGATCATTGCGCAAGAAGCCGACCTCAGCAAAGCCGCAGCAGGGCGCGCCCTCGAAGCGATCCTGAGCAATATCGTAAAGACGGTCGCTAAAAAGCAGGACGTCCAAATTACTGGCTTTGGTTCGTTTAAAGCCGTAAAGCGCCCTGCTCGCACAGGGCGAAATCCATCCACGGGTGTTGCCATCAAGATCGCAGCGACGACGGTTCCGCGCTTTACAGCGGGTACCGCCTTCAAAGCAGCGGTTGCGAAAAAGAAATCCTAATACAAAAGAAATCCTAGTACCTACATCGCCTAAGAATTAATCCTCGCCGAAGCAATTTGTGCTGGCTTTGTTAGCAAGCGTCGAGAAGAGGCCGTTGCAGTTTGTTTTTGCCAAAGCGATACGAGTTCGGAGAGCTTCACAGCAGTGATTGCACCCAGGGTCCACCCTAAATGCCCATGGCCTGTGTTATAGAAAATATTAGGTTTTGATCCTTGGCAGACGCGCGGCATCATGTCGGGCATCATTGGGCGCAAACCTGCCCAGGGAATCACCTGTCGTGTGCTCACACCAGGAAAGCATGACTTGACCCAGGAAACAAGTGGTTCGATTCGGTCAGCGCGAATATTTCGATCAAAACCGTTGAATTCGGCGGTCCCAGCCACACGGAAGCGCCCTTCGCCTAATCGACTGCTGACCAGTTTCGTCTCGTCATCGAGAAGACTAACCTGGGGTGCAGCAGCCTTGCTTTTGTCGTCGTCGAGCTGAACAGTGATCGAATAGCCTTTGACTGGATAGATGTTGATCCGATCACCAAGCTTTGAAGCCAATCGCCTGCTTTCAACGCCTGCACAAATAACCATTGCATCACCCTCGATCCGATCGCTTTTGTTTAACTCGACCCATGCATGCTGGCCATCTGAACCCAGATCGGTGACAGCAGCGCCGGTAAGCACGCTTGCGCCACGTGCTTCTGCAGCTTTGGCAAGGCCATTCGTAAATCGATGGATGTCGCCCGTGCTATCGCTTTCGGTATAAAAACCACCGTAAAAAGAACCTGACAAGTTTGGCTCGATCGCCGTCATTTCAGAAGGACTTACCGCTCTTCGGTCGAGGCCACCCTTGGCAAGTAGCTTGTTCACAGCAGCGGCGTGGTCAAAACTCTTTTTGTCGCGATAAATATGCAAAATTCCCTGCTGCTTGAGATCGAATTCGATGCCCTCTTCCCTTGCCCATGCAAACAAATGCTCACGTGCAGCAATGGCCAAACTTGCCGTCGCAATCGTATTAGTTTCGTACTTCGGAATGTTTGACATAAATTCGAAAAACCAACTCAATTTATGCCAGCTTGGCTTGGCACTAACAAGCAAGGGCGCGTCAGCCCTGAATAGCCACTTGAGTGCCTTCAGCATGGTGCTAGGATGGGTCCACACCTCAGCGTTTGAGGCAGATAATTGACCGCCATTTGCATAGCTTGTTTCCATGGCGGGATAGCGATGACGTTCTACAACGCTGACCTTAAAGCCTTGTTTAATCAGCTGATAGGCAGCAGTAATACCGGTAATACCACCGCCAACGATGATCACATGCTTCGACATATTCACTCCAAGAAAAGAAAGCCACAAGCATTCGCTTGTTTGGCCCCCTCTGTCCTAGACCTGAGAGTTTCGCCTGCACTGACCCCAGTTCAGGCTTGCTCCTTCGGTGGGGCACGCTGTTGCGGCCCGCTCTTCAGAGTGTGAATATCGCATCGGTCCATTTGCCTGAGAGATTCCGGGGCGGTTGCTCCTTCGGCGTCGTATTTGCGAACTCTCCCGATGCGAGTCACATCTTGATGCAATTTTTGAAAGATGGCAAGCAGTTTGTCTCATAAGCGGAGACTAAACTTTAGAACTAAGGCTTTTTTAACAATCCAAGGGCATCAATGAGCTTTCGCTCAGACTCGAGCGTTTGTTTGGCCCAAGCCAGGTAATCGTCGCTACTCTTATACCAATACTCCTGATCAAGTGTGTCGAGCATTTTCAGATGCTCAGGATCATCAAGTGCCTTTCTAAAAGCATCGTGTAAATGCTTCTGAATGCGTGGGTCAAGGCCTTTGGGTGCAACGATGCCATAAGGCGAATTTGAAACAATGCCATAGCCCAATTCTTTCGCTGTGGGTGCATATGCCCAGCGCTTTGTCCGCCGCTCACCAAAAGTCATCAGCAATCGCATCTTGCCTGCATCAACATTGGGGCCCCAACCCGTTGCATCGGATAAGGCATCGGTATGACCACCAAGTAGCGCAAGGGTATTTTCTGAATTCCCTTTAAAAGGAACATGAAGAAACTTTGCACCCGTTCGCATGCCAAGCTCTTCGATAACAAGATGTGGGGTAGTGCCAGTGCCGGTATTGCCCACCGATAGTTTTTCAGGGTTCGCTTTCGCAAACTCAACGATTTCTTGAATTGTTTTAAATTTTGAATCCGCCCGAACGGTTATGCCGAAGGTGTAGCCTGTTAGGCCAATAATATAAGTAAAGTCGCGGATTGGATCCCAGGACACGGTTTGCATATGCGGGATTCGAAAAGCGCTCATCGGAAGTTGGGCGAGTGTATAGCCATCGGCTTTAGCTGCTGCCGCCATGGTCGATGGGCCAAGCATGCCACCAGCGCCGGGCTTGTTCTCAATAATGATGCTCTGACCCAAGTATTTGCTTGCGATCTCTGCAAACTTGCGAAGATGTCGATCGGTCGATCCACCGGGCGGCCACGGCACGATTAAGTTAATAGGCTTGCTTGGATAGCCAGCTAAGGGCCCTGATTGTGCAGCTGCAGGCCTTAGACTGAGAGCTGCCCCAGTCATAGCCGCAGCGCCTAGGAGCAAACCAGTCTGAAGCGCATTTGCAAGTACCCTTCTTCTGAGGACAATGGGTTGAATCACTTTTTTCATCGTACGGTCTCCGTTAGGACATTAATGTTATAACAGTCATTATGTTAATCAATCATGGTTTCACGATTCAAGCATGCCTTCGCGCGATGCAAGTAAATCCACGACGGCTGTTGCCATGACCTGACAACCAAGGATTAAATCGTCACGGTGACTATCCTCAGCAAAGTCGTGGCTTATACCACCGATCGACGGTATAAAAAGCATAGCGCTAGGCATGAAATCAGCCATCACACCTGCATCGTGGAACGCGCCACTTGGCATATGTATCCACGCATTCGGCGCATGTTGTTGCGCGGACCGTTCTAAATAGGCGTAAAGGGATTCGCTCATCTTGCTCGGTGCGACAGGACTACGCGCTTCGATGAGCTCGACGCCTACAAGTGAAGACTTGGCAATCTCCTCAGCAGTCTCATAAGCTAGCGCTGTGAATCGCTCTAATTGTGATTCACTTGCATCGCGAAACTGTAAATCAAGTTCTGCATAACCAGGGATGATCGAAGTCGCGTTGGGCACAAGCTTAGCCCTACCCATTGTCCAAACACTTCGCTCGGCGGTATGAGCAGCAAAAACCTGGTTAATCCTGTTTGCAAACGCATAAAGCGCAGTCGATGCATCCCGTCTTAAGGCCATCATCGTGGTGCCAGCATGATTTTGCTGTCCTCGGAAAACAGCCCTAAAACCTCGAACGCCGACGATCTCTGTCACGATGCCGATACGCTTTGAATTGACCTCGAGGGTTGGGCCTTGCTCAATATGCGCCTCAAGAAATCCGATATAGCGCTTGTGGTCCAGGCGCTCGCGTGGAACCTCGGAAAGGCCTGCATCTTCAAGTGCATCCACGAGCCGAATGCCATCTTTATCGGTTGCAAGCTGCGCAATATGATCATCCAAAACGCCCGTTAGCGACTTCGCTCCAAGACAACCAACGAAGCGCGATTCCTCATCTTGCAGCGCAACGATATCAACAGGAAGATGTCGATAGCTATCTGATTCGGCCAAACTTCTCGCTATCTCAAGCGCATAAATAACCCCCATAGCGCCATCAAGCCACCCGCCTGTAGGCTGCGAATCAGCGTGAGAACCAATGAGCAAGGCCTTTCCAGGATGTGGCGAAAAACCAAGCACATTCCCGACGCCGTCGATTCTACTGATCAAGCCCGCCTGCTCAAACTGCTCGCGCAGCCAGTACCGCGCTTGCATATCGGCTTGACTGAAAGCTGGCCTGACCACCCCAGAAGACTGTGAACCAAAAGCTCGCAAATCTAGCAAGCCCCTTATTAATCGCTCAGCATTAATCCTTAGCATGCCGCTCCGCCTTAGTTGCGCACTCTCGTTTATGCGCTTAATCATTGATGCTTGGTGCTCTCGACGCTGCACGTGGTGACTTCCTTGAGTGCTTCATCGACAAGTTGACGATAGCCCCCGGTAAATTGTCATCGATGTTTGTCCCTCATTCAAAGTACTTCACTGTAACGCGCCACGAACGCTCGCAGATCGAATTCGGCACCAACGCACGCAAACCGAAAGTTTGTACCAAAATTTGCTGGTGATTTTGCATCCCGGCGTTTTTCTGAAATCAACCGAAACTCATCTTTCCGAACCTGTCGACTAGACAGTGCTTCGCAGCTGTGCTTAGCTGCAGCACTGCGACATTTCGCACACAAGGAGGAAGCGATGGATAACAAGAGCACGATACAGCAAGGTGATGAAGATGAAATGGGAAACAAACATGAAACGAGCTTCGGTGTAAAGCCAAGCCAACACGTTACGGATGCAGGTTCACGTCGCCAGGTTCTTAAGGGCGGCGCTGCTATGGCAGCAGGAGGGCTCGCTGGCTTTCCCTTTATTAGCCGTGGGCAATCCAACGTCATCAAAATTGGCCATTTAACGCCAAGAACCGGGTTTCTTGGAACACTCGGAGAATATGCTGTTCAAGCCGCCGATCTCGCTATTGAAGAGATCAACGCTAAAGGTGGGATCCTCGGCCGCAAAGTTGAATTGGTCAAAGAGGACTCTGTAAACCCGCAAACCGCATCCACCAAGGCAGAGCGCTTGATCGAACGCGATAAAGTCGCCTGTATTGTGGGCGAGATATCGTCGGCTTCAGCGCTTACGATCGCCCAAGTCGCACAACGAACCAAAAATCTTTTTATTAACACCGGAGCAAACTCCGACGCATTACGTGGTTCAAACTGTAACAAATACATGTTTCATGTCGAGAGTCAAAACTCGATGTACGTTAAGACCGTTGGGCGCTCTCTTCTTGCACAAAACCGAGTCAAGGGAAAACGCTGGTATTCCTTAACTGCCGACTACGCCTTCGGTCATGACTTACTCAAAGTTGCCAGACGATTTATGGAGAGCAATGGCGGTCAGTTTGCAGCCGATGAGCTTGTTCCAACCGATGCAGCAGACTTTTCCGCTTACTTGTTGAAGATTCGTGCGGCCAAGCCTGACCTCGTAATCTCGAATCTCGCTGGTGTCCAAATTACTAACTTTTTAAAGCAGTATGCAGAGTTTGGACTCGACTTTCCCGTTGCAGGCTTTGGCTTTGATACAGCAGTTGCCTGGGGCGCAGGCCAGGGTAACTTTTTTGGAACCTGGCCGCTCGTTTGGCATCACTTAATTAATACGCCTGGTTCCAAAGCATTCGTGCAAGCCTTTACAAAAAAATACGGTAAACCACCCGAAAATCAGGCTTGG
>Ga0255220_1000039_pt1 | contig 50249 bp, 37 predicted proteins | sample Miss_Colum_RepB__FD_188423 | JGI IMG/M metagenome (GOLD analysis project Ga0255220, IMG submission 188423) | Freshwater microbial communities from Mississippi River, Louisiana, United States - Miss_Colum_RepB_8d | ecosystem: Environmental > Aquatic > Freshwater > River | place: USA: Louisiana...
CCGGCCTCGCCCCCGAAGAAGGCCACCAGAATCAGGGCGCTGGCTGCCAGCAGTTCGCCCAGCCCCAGCGAAATCATGGTGAAGGCGGTGCCGCCGCGTCGGGTGGACACGCTGCCCAGCAGCAGCGCCGCCAGCAGGCCACCGGCCGCGCCCGCCAGCGGCAGCAGCACCAGGGGCAGACTCAGGCTGCCCAGCTCGCTCAGGCGCATGGCGTGCGCCGCCACATAGCCGCCCAGCCCGAAATACACCGCGTGGCCGAAGGACAGCAGACCGCCCTGGCCGAGCAGGGTGTTGTAACTGAGGGCGAACAGCACGGCGATGAGCATCTGGTTGAGAATGCCCAGGCTGAGCACCGAATCGAACACCAGGGGCAGCCCCCCCAGCAGCACGGCCATCGCCACCCAGGCGCCACGACTGCCCATGCTAGTCCTCCCGGGTGCCGGCCAGGCCGGCAGGGCGCAGGAGCAGCATCAGCACCAGCAGCAGATAGGGCAGCAGCGGCGCTACTTGAGGCAGGGTGAGGCGCCACAGATCGCGCAGGGGATGCTCGGGCGGGAAGCTCAAGCCCAGCAGGGCCAGCACATCGGCCATGCCCACCGACGAGGCGATGGCCCAGGACTGCAGCAGGCCGATCAGCAGGGCGGCCACGAAGGCCCCGGTGAGCGAGCCCAGCCCGCCGATCACCACGATCACGAACACCAGACTGCCCAGGCTCGCCGCCATGCCCGGCCAGGTGCCGAGCACCGGCCCCGCGATCACTCCGGCCAGCCCCGCCAGCCCCGTGCCCACCCCGAAGGCCAGCATGAAGATGCGCGGCACGTTGTGCCCCAGGTTCGCCACCGTCTGCGGGTGGGTGATGGCGGCGCGCAGGATCAGGCCGTAACGCGTGCGGGTGAGCCCGGCATACAGACCGGCGAAGATGCCCAGCGAGAGCAGCAGCATGAAGGCGCGCCAGGCCGGGAAGTCCTGGCCGAACAGGGTGAAGAGCGGGAAATCCAGCAGCGCCGGCACGCGGAAGTCCTGCGTCGCGCGGCCCCAGAACAGCTGCACCAGTTCCTCGATCACAAAGGCCAGGCCGAAGGTGAACACCAGTTCGGCCACCGGTCCGTGGCGATGCACCTGGCGCAGGCCGTAGCGCTCGACCAGGGCGCCAAGCACGCCGGTGAGCAGCGGCGCCAGCAGCAGGGCGGGCCAGAATCCCAGCAGCTGGCTCAGCGAGAAGGCGAAATAGGCGCCCAGCATGTAGAAGCTGGCATGGGCAAAGTTGAGCACGCCCATCATGCTGAAGATCAGGGTGACGCCGCTGGCCAGCATGAACAGCAGCAGGCCGGTCACGAGTCCGTTGAGGGTGGCGAAGAGCAGGGCGTCGGCCATGATCGCGGGCTCAGGGCGCGGGGCGCTGCATCTGGCAGCTGGACGGCGTCAGCGTGGCCTCCAGCGGTGCCGTGTGGACGGTACGCAGGCCATAGCCGGAGCGATCCAGATCGAACTCGATGCCCTCGTCGGTGTGCACCGACACATGCAGGGGCGCGAACAGCTGATGGTCCTGCGGCCGCATCCAGATCTGTTCGCCGGTCATGGTGGTCAGGCGGCTGTCCTCCAGTGCCAGTGCCACCGCCAGGGGGTCGCTGCTGCCTGCCGCCGCCATGGCCTGCACCAGCATCATCAGCGTGTTGACCAGGCGCGGCTGAGTCACGTTCAGCTCGGGATGGGCCGCCTCGAAGGCGCGGGTGAAGTCGCGCCGCTCGTCGCTGGGAAAGGGGTTGGCGTGATCGTTGTGGACCAGGTGGATGCGGTTCCTGCCCGCCGCGCCAAGCGTTCCGGTGATGCCGTCATAGGCGGCATAGAACGTGTAGACCGGCAGGTCGAGGCCGGCGTCGGCGATGCCGCGCGCCAGGGCCACCATATCGGCGCCCCAGTTGCCCGTGAGCACCGCATCGGCCCCCGAGGCCACGATCTTGCTGATATAGGGCGTGAAGTCCTTTACCTGGCCGATGGGGTGCAGTTCGTTGCCCACCAGCTGCAGGTCGGCGCGCCGCGCCGGCAGCAGACGCGCGGCGGCGGCGCCCACGGCCTGGCCGAAGGAATAGTCCTGGCCGATCACGTAGACGCGGCGGATGGCCGGGTTGGCGGCGATGTGATCGGCCATCACCGTCATCTTCATGTCGGCATGGGCATCGAAGCGGAAATGCCAGAAGCTGCAGGCGTCTTCCGTCAGCAAGGGGTCGACAGCGGCATAGTTCAGCAGCAGCACGCGTGCGTCGGGGTTGCGGTCATTGTGACGCTCGATGCCGGTGGCCAGCGCACTGGCCACGGCGGAACTCTGGCCCGAGATCACGTACTGCATGCCCTCGCTGATGGCGCGGCGCAGCTGCAGCTGGGAATCGGCCACGGCGGCCTTGTTGTCCAGCGCCACCACTTCCAGCGGGCGCCCGCCCAGCACGCCACCCCGGCGGTTGTAGTAATAGTCCGCCGCGAAGCGCAGTACCTGGTAGGCGCTGTTGCCGGTGGCGGCGAAGCTGCCGGACTGCGGGTCGATGAAGGCGAGGCGGATGGGTTCCTGGGCCGGTGCCAGCGGGCTGAACAGGGCGCCCAGCGCTAGGCTGGCGGCCATGATGATGCGCCCGAGCGCGGCGCCGGTGATGCGGATCATGGGGAATCCTCTCTGAAGGTGGCGGGCCAGCGACCCGTCCGGGGCGATCCGGAACGGGAGTCGCGCCTGTATTGTTACACCTTATCAGTATTAAATGTTTACGAATGGTTATATTTTAATCAATTTATCGCTGCGCTACGAGCCTTCCAGTCGTGCGGCTTCCCGCGCCTCAAGAGCCTCTTCCAATGTCCCTGCCTGTCTGTCAGTCTGTGCCAGCGCAATGCCAGGCGCGGCTGGGGTCTCCAAGCCAGCGCCTGGAGCCCCGATCCCCTTGACGTGCGAGAACTCCCATGTCGATCTTGCTGCATTCGCTTGTTCGCCAGCGACTTGGCGCCTTGACCCTTCTGCTCATGGTTCTGGCGGTCCCGATACCCGCCGCCGCTGCCGCCAGCGGCGCCTCGCTGCCCACCTACCTGCACCCCGTGCTGCAGATTCCACGCCTCGACGTGCAAGGCTATGGCTCCCTCACGCTGAGCCTGGTGCTGCAAGACGAGGCCAGTCTGCGCTTCGCCATTGCCTCGGCGGTGCCGGCAGCGGCGGGCCTGCAGCCCGGCGGCACGTTCACGACCGCCAGCGGCCGTCTGCAGATCCCTGTGGTGAAGTCAGGCAGCGAGTTCTACAGTCTCACGCTGCAACTGCTGCCAGGTGACGTGTTCCAGCTGCTGAGCGCCACGGACGTGATCCTGCCTGGTCAGAGCGACTACAACGCCCAGTGCGCCGGCTGTCATGGTGCCGATGGCCTGGGCGGCCCGGTAGGCGTGACGCTGAAGAACTGCGTGAACTGCGGCAGTCTGGCGAGTCTGGAAAGCAAGATCGTCACCACCATGCCGCTGGGCAATCCTTCCGCCTGCATCGGCCGCTGTGCCAGCACGATCGCGTCCTACATCCTTGAGGTATTCAATGGCACTGCCAGCACGGGCAGCGGCACGGCCATGGCCGCCATCGAGGTGCTGCCGCTGGACGCCACGTTGCGCAACGCCGCACTGCACCTGGTCAGCCGCCTGCCCTCGGCGGCCGAACAGGCGCAGGTGGCTGCACAGGGTGAAAGCGGACTGCGCGCCGTGCTCGACGGCATGATGACGGAACCAGCGTTCTACAACCGGCTGTCGGAAATCTTCAACGACTGGCTGCTCACCAATCGCTACCTGTCCAGCAACGGGGGCGAGGCGGCCATTCAGCTGATGCGTCGCTACCCCACGGCACGCTGGTTCGACCCGGGGGCGGCCAACCGCCCGGCTGATTACGTGACGCGGCGCAACACCACCAATGACAGCGTGGCCCGTGAGCCGCTGGAATTGATCAACCACGTGGTGCGCAACAATCTGCCGATGACCGAGATACTCACGGCCGACTACGTGATGCTCAATGGCTATTCCGCCAAGAGTTACGGGGTTGATACCTCACAGTTCACGAACGAATGGGATGCTACCGAGTTCCGCCCGGTGAAACTGAACGGCGTGCCTCATGCCGGCATTCTCAGTTCGCTGATCTTCCTCAATCGTTACCCCACCAGCGCGACCAATCGCAATCGCGCCAGGTCTCGTGTGGTCTACGATCTGTTCCTGGATGTCGACATTCTGGCTCTGGACGGCGTGCGTCCTGATGGCAGTGCCGTGGACATCAGCAGCGCGGCGCCCACGCTGGAGAATGCCGACTGCGTGAAGTGCCACAGTCTGCTGGATCCTGTTGCCTCTGCGTTCAAGAACTGGAACCTCGCCGGCAGCTTTGTGAGATCGCGCAACTGGTACACCGACATGTTCCAGGCAGGCTTCAATGGCACGGCTTTTCCTGCCACCTCCACCCAGGAGCCACTGCAATGGCTGAGCGGCCGTATCGTGCAGGACACCCGCTTCGACGCTGCCATCGTGCGTCTGCTCTACACGGGCATGACGGGGCAGGAGCCCCTCGACCCCCCCGGTGCCGGCGCCACCCCCGCCGAGATCGAGGCGTATCGCGCGGAGTCAGCACACCTGAACGATATCAAGGCGAAGTACGTCGCGGCGAATCGCACGCTCAAGACGCTGGTGAAGGAGATCGTCCTCAGCCCCTACTGGCGTGCTGCCGGCCTCAATGATCCGGCCCAGGGCGTGGTGCATGCAGCCACTGGCGCGGCGCGTCTGCTGACGCCTGAAATGCTGCACCGCAAACTCAATGCGCTGTTCGGCTTCGAGTGGCGTGGCACGCTCAACAGTTACGCCACCAATCGCAATGTGCTGTCTTCCGCACGACTTCTGGACAGTCGCCAGCACTATCAGCAGATCTATGGCGGTATCGACTCGTTTGCCGTCACTCAACGCCTGCGCGATCCGAATGGGCTGATGGTGTTCGTGCAGGAGCGCATGGCCAACGAGATGGCCTGTTACGCCGTGCCCAACGATTTCCTCGCGCCCAGGGCGCAGCGCCGGCTTTTCCCGGGCGTGGACATGACCACCCAGCTGGCCAGCGCCCAGGACCGCGAGGCGGTGCGAGCCACGATTCAGCATCTGCACGCCTATCTGCTGGGCGAGATACTGCCCCTGGACAGTCCCGAGATCAGCGCTACCTACCAGCTGTTTGAAGCCGTTCACGTGGAGGGGCGCAAGCGTGTCGGCGTGTCCGAGCAAACGACGCTGCCCGCGCTGTGCCAGCGCAACAACGACCTGCTGACAGGCGCCTCCCTCAACAGCGGCGGGGTGGACAATCGGCTGCGCAACGACCCGAACTACACGATCCGGGCATGGATGGCCGTGGTGGCCTACCTGCTGTCCGACTACCGATTTCTCTATGCTTAGGAGACCGTCATGGACCGTCGACATTTCTTGCGGCTGCTGACTGGCGTTGGCATGGTGGGTGTGCTTCCCATGACCCTGGTGCGTCCTGCCCTCGGCGCCGTACCCTCGCGTTTCCTGGTGACTGTCAGTGCCTCCGGCGGCTGGGACCCGACGGCCCTGGTCGACCCCAAGGGCAATTCCCTGCGCGGCGATGGTCTGGGGCCGGTGAACAACTACTCTGCTTCCTGGATCAAGACGGCCGGAAGGCTGCGCTATGCTCCGTACCCGGAAGGCGTCACGCCGCCCGCCACGGAGTCGCCCGGACACCTCGACACCTTCTTCGCCAAGCACTACTCCCGCCTGCGGGTGATCAACGGCGTGGATACCCAGACCAATGGCCACGAGACCGGCCAGCGTTTCGTCTGGAGCGGGCGGCTGGAGGAAGGCTATCCCAGCGTCGCCGCGCTGGCAGCGGCACCGTATGCCAGCCAGCCCATGGCCTTCATTTCCAACGGTGGCTATGACTTCACGGCCTCGCTGGTGGCGCCCGTGCGCACCGCCGCCGCCAGCACTTTCACAGCCCTGGCTTACCCGAACAGTCAGTATCCCGCCGATGCCGCCGCGCGCAGTGCGGGCTTCTTCAGTGCGCCTGCCTACGCGGCCGTGCAGGCGGCGCGCGAGCAGCGGCTGACCCGACTGCGCGTGGCGGAGGCGCTGCCCGAACGGGCAGCGCAGATGGCGCGACTGGAGACGGTCCGCGACAGCGGCGTCTCCCTCGAAGCCCTGCTGGGCAAGCTGCCAGCCACGGTGTCGACAGGCTTGAAGGGACAGGCGGAGATCGCGGTGGCGGCCTTCGCCAGCGGCCTTGCCGTGAGCGCCGGCCTCAATCTTGGGGGCTTCGATACGCATGATGACCATGACGAGGACCAGGCTCGAGCGCTGACGGCACTGCTGGAAGGCGTGGATCATTTGTGGGAACAGGTGGTGCTGCGCGGGCTGCAGGACAAGGTGACCATCATCATCGGCTCGGACTTCGGCCGGACGCCCTTTTACAACACGGCTGCTGGCAAGGACCACTGGAACATTACCAGCGTGCTGGCCATGGGCGCGGGCATCACGGGCAACACCCTGATCGGCGAAACAGATCGCAACTTCGAGGCGCTCAAGCTGAGTGCCTCGACCCTGACGCCGCACTCCGCCGGCATCGTGGTGACGCCGAAGCATATTCACCGGGCGCTACGGGATTTCCTGGGCGTGCCAGCCGAGCTGGACGCCATGTTCCCGCTCGCGGTGGAGAAACTGCCGCTGTTCGCCTAGAGCCCAGAGCAGGGGGGCGCGCAAGGACTTGCTCCCCTGCGTCGATCAGAACGTGCCGCGCAGCTTCAGCGCCACGTGTGGTCCGCGGGCATTGCAACGGTGCTCGATCTCGCGGATCACGCCGTCGCGGATATGCCCGGCGTAGCGCGTGCGGTTCACGCACTCATGCACGTCCTGCACATTGGCCAGTTCCAGCCGCAGTGCAAGGTTCAGCGCGGTGAGTGAATTGCGTTCCAGAAACAGGCTCAAGTCTTCACGCTGATCCAGCTCTTCCCAGCGGTCGATGTCCGGCAGCGGCCGATTGCCCTGGTCGGCACCCAGATAATCGATGCCGTAGCTCAGATTCCACGCCGGCAAGTCATGGCGCACCGTGACGCGGTAATTGCCCCGGTCATTGGGCACCAGTCGGCGTGTCGCGCCCGTGAACGGGTCCTGGGTTTCCGAGGCCCGGGCCAGGACACTCACATTCACCAGCAGGCCCTGAGTCACGCGATAGCTGCCATTGAGCTGCAGGGACAGTACTTCGCCATCGCCGATATTGCCGTTGGCCGAGGTGAGTGGGCCACCCGGCACCGTGGTCTCGATGCGCCCCGTGGCGTCGGTGACATCCCAGTACTGCCCGCGCGCGCTGAGCACCAGTCGGCCCTGCAGCAGACGCTGTTCCACGCCCAGGCTGTAGCGCCATGTCTGATCCTGTTTCAGCTCCGGATTGCCGGCAATGGTGTTGCGGTTCTCGTCGCGGGGGTCGGAGGCGGCCGCGAAGTCGGCGAAGCGCAACTGGCCGATCACCTTCTCCACGCCCAGGCTGAACTGCAGCGCCGTGCTGTAGTCGTAGCGCAGGTCCGCCTTGGGTTTGGTAAAACGGAAATCGCGCGAGCGCGAGACATCGCCGGACTGGCGGATGGTGGACTGCTCCACTGCCAGCGTGCTCTCCAGACGCAGCTTGGGCGTGATCTGCCAGTGATGCACGGCGAAGCCCTCGTAGCGCTCCTCCTCTATCAGCGAATTCGCATTGGGCACGGCCACGCGTCGCAGCACGCCGCCCTGCAGCTGGGAGAGCTGCAGCACAGTGTCCAGCGAGGTCAGGGCGCGCTGCAGGCCGACTTCCACATCCTGCCCGGCACGCAGCGGGCGCGAATACACGCCGCGCACGATGCGCTCGCCATTCACGGTGGCGGTGTCCAGCGCCAGGTCCTGCTGATCGGCGCCTGGTCGCACGTCCAGGCGGAAGCGTTCGCGCAGGGTGTCCTCCGCGCGGCGGTTGTTGACGGTGAGCAGTTCCAGCTGACTGCCGTCGGCGAAGCCGTGATTGAAATTCACGCCCAGTTCCCAGCTGTCGCGGGTGGCGTCATACAGCTCGCGCTCGCGCGAATCCTGCGCCGGACGGCTGTTGAAGTCGCGGATGAAGCGCTCGATGTGGCGAGGGGGGTCGCTCTGCTCGGCCTGCACGTTCACCGACAGCACGCTGTCCGGCGTCAGCGTGTAGGAGAACGCGCCATTGAGGTTGAGATTCACCTGATCGGTGACTTCCTGCGTCAGCCGCAGGTCATTGGGGCTGAAGTTGCCCGTGCCGTGAATGCTGTCCTCGCGCGAGCGCAGGGCCAGGTATTCCGAGCGGCGCTCCAGGCCCAGACGATATTCCAGGGCGTTGGCACTGCCGATCAGGCTGAGGCTGCCGCCGGGCTCCACGTGGGCGTCCTGGTACCTTGTGGCCGCGGTTTCCACGGTCAGCGAGCGTTGGCTGCTGCTGCGCGTGACGATGTTGATCACCTGGCCCGTGCTGCGCACGCCCACCAGGTCGCTGGAGGTGCCACGGATCACTTCGATGCGCTCCACCTGGTCGAAGGGGATGCGGCGCAACTGGGTTTCGGCGTTGTTGTCGCGGCCGCTGAGGCGACGGCCGTTGATGAGAATATTCTCGGTGGCACTCAGGCCGCGCTGGGCCTGGGTGCCGGTGGGCGCTTCCAGCGAGACGGTGATGCCGGGGATGCGGTCGATCATGTCACGCACCGTGACCGGGCTCCACTGGGTGAAGAACTCGGCCGGGTAGCGCAGGGTGGTGTCTTCGGGGCTGGCCTCGGCGGCCTGCAGCGCGGCGGGGCTGCTCAGGGCCAGCAGCAGGCAGGCGGCGGCCAGCATGTGGCAGCGGGCCTGCCCGCGAACGCAATCCGGTTCGCCTGCAAGCGGGGTCCCCCGGGCAAGTGCCTTGTTCCCAGCGTGTGTTCTCATCCTGCTTCCCTTGTCTTGTTGTTGTGCGTGCCGGGCTGACCGACAGGTCTTGACCTTACTTGCAGCGCCGGGAATTTCCAAGGAGTATCTGCGTCATGAACGCACTTGAACACCGCATCCCGCCCCCTCTGGTGATGCTGCTCACCGCTTTCGCGATGTGGCAGTTCGCTCGCCTGCTGCCACGTCTGGCGCTGGACGACACCCTCCGCCTGGTGCTGGCGGGAATGTTCGTTATCGACGGCGTGTTCTGCTGCCTGGCCGGCGTCTACTGCTTCCGCCGCGCGCGCACCACCGTGGACCCGCTGCACCCGCACAAGGCCAGCCGGCTGGTCACGGGTGGTATCTACCAGGTGTCGCGCAATCCGATGTACCTGGGCTTTGCTCTGCTGCTGCTGGCCTGGGCCGTGTGGCTGGCCTCGCCCTGGATGCTGCTGGGCGTGCCGGCCTTCATGCTCTACATCAGCCGCTTCCAGATCGCGCCCGAGGAGCATGCCTTGGCGCAGCTGTTCGGCAGCGAGTTCGACGCCTACTGCGCCCGCGTGCGGCGCTGGCTCTGAGTCATCTCGCGACGAAGCGAGCCATAGAGAAGGTGAAGCGAGTCTTAGCCTTGAAAGCTTTTCTGTCCCCCGCGGAAAGGGCGGCGTAGCATAGCGCGGCCTGTCTTTCCGACGTCCCGTGAAGGTACCTCTCTTGAACCCTGCTGACTCCGGCGTGACGCTGTCCGACAAGGACAAGCGTACCACCCTGATTGCCCTGCTCATCGTTTTCCTGCTCGCCGCCCTCGACATGACCATCCTCTCCACCGCCATGCCGCGCATCGTCGCCGAGCTGCAGGGGCTGGAGCTGTATGCCTGGGTGACCACCGCCTACATGCTGGCCTCCACCGTGCTGGTGCCCATCTACGGCAAGCTGGGCGATCTCTACGGCCGCAAGCCCATCCTGCTGATCGGCATCAGCATCTTCCTGCTGGGCTCCATGCTCTGCGGCATTGCCGGCGAGTTCGGCGACCTGCCCCTGCTGGGCTCGGGCATGATGCAGCTGATCCTCTTCCGGGCAGTGAAGGGCATCGGCGGCGCGGCCCTGTTCACCAGTGCCATCGGCATCATCGCCGACCTCTACCCGCCGCTGCAGCGCGCGAAATTCATGGGGCTGTTCGGTGCCATCTTCGGCATCGCCAGCATTGTCGGCCCGGCCCTGGGCGGCTTTCTGACCGACTTCGCCACCGTGACCGTGGCCGGCCACGAGATTGCCGGCTGGCGCTGGGTGTTCTATGCCAATGTGCCGCTGGGCATCGTCGCCCTGCTGATGATTGCCTACAAGACGCCCAGCCTGAACATGGCCACGGGCGGGCGCATCGACTACCTGGGCGCGGCCCTGCTGTTGCTGGCCTTCATTCCCTTCCTGCTGGCGCTGACCTGGGGCGGCAATCGCTATGACTGGAATGCGCCGGTGCTGCTCGGCATGTTTGCCCTGAGTGGGGTGTCCCTGGTGGCCTTCGTGCTGGTAGAGCGCCGCACCCCCGATGCCATCATGCCGCTGGCGCTGTTCCGCAGCCGCGTGTTCGTGATCACCAATCTGACCTCCTTCGTCATCGGCATGGCCTTTCTGGGCGTGGTGATGTTCATGCCGCTGTTCATGCAGGTGGTGCTGGGCGTCAACGCCACCAACAGTGGTTTCTCGATGTTCCCGCTGATGCTGGGCCTGATGATCGGCAGCATCCTGAGCGGACGCGTGGTGTCGCGTACCGGTCACTACAAGCCCTTCATGGTGGGTGGTGCCGGCGTGCTCATCGCCGGCGTGTTCCTGCTGGGCGGCATCGGGCCGCAAACCACCCAGCTGGAGCTGGCCTGGCGCATGGTGGTGGTGGGCCTGGGGCTGGGGCCCTCGCAGAGTCTGGTGAACCTGATCGTGCAGGCCGCCTTTCCGCCCAGCCAGATCGGCGTGGCCACCAGTTCCACCCAGTTCTTCCGCCAGATCGGCAATACCGTGGGCGTGGCCATCTTCGGCACGCTGCTGACCCTGAACCTCACCGCCGAACTGCCGCGACAGCTGCCGCCCATGCCCAGCTCTGCGGGGAGTCCCGCCTTCGACATGAGTCAGGCCCAGAGCAGCGTGATGAATCCCGGCGCCCTGCGCGCACGCATCGAAGGCGATCTGGAGGCCATGCTGGGCACGCTCGGCCAGGCCTATGCGGGAGATGCCGCCGCCATTGCGGCGGTGCAGGCCAACAGTCAGGTGCCGGCACAGATCCGCGAGCAGGTGCTGGCTGCCGCCACGCAGCCTCTGGCGGCCGCCGAGATCGAGCAGCGTCTGAACACCCTGCGCAGTCTGCTGGCCGGCCAGGTGGACGCTCTGGTCACGCGCATCGAGTCGGGCGTGCGGCTCGCCTTCTCCAATGCCATCACCGGCATGTTCAGCACCAGTCTGTGGATCATCCTGCTGGGCTTTCTGCTGAGTCTGTGCATTCCGGTGATCTCGCTGCAGCGGCCGGCGCCGAGTGGAAATGGGTTTGGAAATGGGGTCAGAGAAACTTAATCGCGCACCGATTAAGTTTCTCTGACCCCATTTCCAACCCTGACCCCATTTCCCAGGTCAGGGTTGAAAGGCGCCAGCGCGGCAGGTTTAATGGCGAGCGTTGGCCGTCACCCCTGCGGCCGTGATCGAGGCTGTCCATGCACTGCACACGCCCCTGCCTGAAATCCCTGCTCACCGGTGCCCTGCTGGGCGCGAGCCTGCTGGCCGGCTCTGCCGCGCTGGCTCAGCCTTTCGGTGACAATCCTTTCATGGCGCAACAGCCCGCCATTCCCGACATCGAGTACGACCCAGGCGGGGAATTCAATTTCGTGCGCGTGCAGTTCGACACCTGGCAGGGCGGCGGTGGCGGTGGCTGGGGTTATTTCGGCGATGGCGGCCCCACCTGGTCCATCGATTTTCCGGGCGCCGACATGAATTTTCTGCGCGGTGTCTCGCGCCTGACCAATATCCGCGTGATGCGTGACCCTATCGTGCTGCGCTTCGACGACGAGCAGATCTTCGACTACCCCTTCCTGTACATGCTGGAAGTGGGCCAGCAGGGCGGCATCATGCTCAGCGAGCAAGAGATCACGAACGTGCGCGAGTACCTGCTGCGTGGCGGTTTCCTGCTGATCGACGACTTCTGGGGTGAGCGGCAGTGGCGCAATTTCCACGACTCCTTCTCGCAGATCTTTCCCGACCGCGAGATCGTCGAGCTGCCCCATGACCACGAGATCTTCCGCACCTATTACGACATCGACGGCCCACAGATGATTCCGGCGCTGAGCCGGGACGACTCGCGCGGCGAGCAGGGCATCGACGTGGCCAGCAACCACGCCATCCTCGACGACTTCGGGCGGGTGATGGTGCTGATCAACTGGAACTCCGACATGGGCGATGGCTGGGAGCACACCTATCACCCGTATTACCCGACGCGCTATGCCAATGCCGCCTACCAGCTGGGCATCAATTATCTGATCTACTCACTGACGCACTGAGCCGCTTGCGCCGCCGTGCCAGGACTCCCTCATGCAGGCCGCCTTCATCGCCCTCGTGGTGCACCGTCGCAACGCGCTGTTGCTGCTGGCCCTGCTGCTGAGTGTGCTGCTGGCGGCGGGCATCCCGCGCACCGGCTTCGACACCTCCCTGGGGGTGCTGCTTACCCGCAGTGATCCCTGGCTCCCCGAGCGCGACCGCATGCTGGCCGAGTTCCCCGGTCAGAGCGAGATCAGCTTCGCCTTCGAGCCCGCCAGTGGCGATGTCTTCACGCCCCCCACGCTGGCCGCCATGGTCGATCTGAGTCAGACCTATCGGCAGATTCCGCTGGCGCGCGGCATGAATTCCATTCTGGCCTGGCAATCGCCCTTTGGTGATGACACCTTCTTCGAGAAGCCGCTGGCGCAGATCCACACCTACACCGCGGCCGAGCTGCAGACGCGGCGCGCCCAGGCCCTGCAGGAGCCCTTCGTGGCGGGCATCCTGCTGGCGCCCGCGGGCGACCTGGCACTGGCCTCCATCCGTCTTGGCACCGCCAGCCTGAACGACGAGCAGCGCCGCAGCACGGCCGAGGCCACCCTGGCGCTGCGCGACGCCCTGCAGGCGCGTCACCCCGAGGTAGCGATCCATGTCAGCAGCGACGCGCTCTACGAGCTGTCCAGCCGCCAGGCCATGCTGGACGATCTGTTCTACCTGCTCCCTCTGGTGATCCTGTTGTGCAACGGCATCATCTGTTACAGCTTCCGCTCCCTGCTGCTGGGCGGCTGCATCCTCGGCGTCTCGCTGCTCGCCATCGTGCTGACCGTGGGCACCCTGGGCTGGCTGGGCGTGCGCTTCAACAGCGTCTCGGTGATGGCGCCTCTGGTGGTGGTGACCATCGCCGTGGCCAACAGCGTGCATCTGGTCTCGATCTACCGGCAGCAACGGCTGGCCGGGGCGCTGCCGCGGGACGCCATGCGCCACAGCCTGCAGTTCAATCTGCGGCCGGTGACTCTGGCAGCGCTGACCACCGTGGTGGGTTTCGGCAGCCTGAATCTGGCGAGTGCGCCCGCGGTGAGCAGCTTCGGCTCGGTGGTGGCGCTGGGCGTGCTGTATGCCTGGGCTCTGAGCCTGCTGGTGCTGCCCGCTCTGGTGCTGCTGTTGCCCGAGCGTGCCGGCCTGCGCGTGGTGCAGCAGCCGCTGCTGGGCGCCTTGACCCGGCGCTGCCGCGCACTGGTGCTGTCCCATGGCAAGGTCTTCCTGTGGGGGGCGGCCCTGCTGACGCTGCTGGCTCTGCCGCTGAGCCTGCGCAATTCCACCGATTTCGATCGCGGCTCGTTCGTCAATGAAGACTCGGTGCTGCACGACTATGTCACCGCCGTGGGGGAGCGCATGGCGCGCGGGCCCCAACTGGTCTATGGAATCGATGCTCTGACCCCGGACGGTGTGGTCGAGCCCCAGTTCCTGCAGCGCGTGGACGCCTTCGCCCAGTGGCTGCGTGCACAGCAGGGCGTGCTGCAGGTGGCGAGTCTGGTGGAGCTGGTGAAGGGTGTGAATCAGGTGATCAACGAGAACCAACCGGAATTCGCGCTGCTGCCGAACGAGCGCAGCGTTATTGAAGACCATCTCTTCAATTATCAGACAGTACAGGTCAGCAGCTTCACGCTGGACAATTTCATCAATGCCGATTACTCGCTGCTGCGTCTGTTCGTGGGCACGGCGTCCATGAACAATCAGGCCATTCTCGATCTGAACACCCGCATCGGCGAAGAGTTTGCCCGGCAGTTGCCCGAGTACGCCCTGCTGCACGGCAGCAGCACGCTGATCTTCGCGCGCATGGACCGTGCGGTAACACTGGAACTGCTGCAAGGCTATGTGCTGAGTCTGCTGCTGATCACCCTGGCGCTGGTGGTCGGCATGCGCAGTCTGCGCTACGGCCTGCTGAGCATGCTGCCGAATCTGCTGCCGGCGGTGCTGGTGTTCGGAGCCTGGGGGCTGCTGGTGGGAAGTCTTGACCCCTTCGTGATGATGCTGTTCAGCATCAGTATCGGGCTGGTGGTGGACGACACGGTACACATCCTGAGCAGCTATCAGAGCTCGCGGGTGCAGGGACTGTCGCCGCGCGAGGCCGTGGAGCACGCGCTGGAGAAGGCCGGTCCGGCGCTGATTCTCACCACCACCGTGATGGCCGTGGGCACCTGTGTGCTGATGGCGGCCAGCACCCTGTATTTCCAGCAGGCTGCCATGCTGCTGGTGCCCATCGTGCTGGTGGCGCTGGTGCTGGACCTGCTGTTCTTCCCGGCGCTGCTGCTGCGGCTGGACAGGGGCGCAGTGCGCTAGCGCCGCAGCAACTGCTCCAGCTCCGGGATGCACGAGCCGCAATTGGTGCCGCAGCGCAGCGCCTTGCCCAGCGCCTCGGCGCTGCGCGCGCCCTTGCCGATGGCCTCCAGAATGCGCTCCTCGCTCACCCGGAAGCAGCTGCAGAGGATGCGGCCCGCATTCAGGGCGCTGCTCTCGTTGCGCTGCAGCAGTTGCCAGGACTCGGCATTCACTGTGTGCTGCAGCAGGGTCTGCAGCCAGGGCGTCTCGGGCAGTCCGGCGCGCGCCGGGCCGGCAAAGATGGCGGTCTCAATGTGGGTGTCCTGGCACAGCAGCGCGCGGTACTCGGCGCTGACGGTGCTGGACACCTCGATCTTCTCGTGTCCGACAGCCAGCGCCTGCAGCCAGTGTTGCCACAGCGCGTCGGCGTCCTGCGAGGGCAGGCGCGTCTGTGCCAGCAGGGTGCGCCAGCCACCGGGCACCGGCGTGCGCACCCAGTAATCGCAGGGAATATCGTGCAGCGGCGCACGGCTCAGCACCACGGCCCAGCGCTGCACCTTCACGGCGCGCAGGCCCACCCAGGCGAACTTGCTCTCGGGCTGTCCCGACACCGGGTCGGTGACAGCGGCAACAAGCCGCGCGACGCGGCCATGCGAGGCGAACTGGTCGTTCCAGTGAATGGGCACGAAGACTTCGCCATCGCGCTGGCCCGCGTCCAGGCTCGCCAGCAGCAACAGCGACTGGCGCGCGCCCTGGGCGTCGCGATTGAACACCTCCACCAGGTCGCCTTCACGGATGCCCAGGCTCTGGGCGTCGCGCGGGTTCAGCGCCACAAAGGGCGCCTCGGTGTGAGCCAGTAGACGCGGGGCACGGCCTGTGCGCGTCATGGTGTGCCACTGGTCGCGCAGTCTGCCGGTGTTGAGCTGGAAAGGCAGGTCGGGCGGCATCTCCTGCGAGGGCAGCATGGGTGTGGTCGCCACGAAACGCGCGCGGCCGCCGGGCGTGTAGAAGCGGCCATCCGTGAACAGCCGCGCGGTACCCTCCGGCGCCTGGGCCGTGACCGGCCACTGCACGGGCTGCAGGGTCTCGTAGCCGGCATCGTCCAGGCTGGCGAGCGCCCCGATGTCGAAGGCGCGCGTGCCCTCGTTCTCGAAGGCCGACAGCGCTGCATGCTCGCGGAAGATGTCGGCCGGGGAGCGATATGCGAAGGCCTCGCCATAGCCCAGTCGCTTCGCCACTTCGCTGATGATCCACCAGTCGTGGCGGGCCTCGCCCGCCGCCGGCAGCAGTGCGCGCTGGCGCGAAATGCGGCGTTCGGCATTGGTGAGCGTGCCGTCCTTCTCGGCCCAGCCCGTGGCCGGCAGCAGCACGTCGGCGCAGGCCGTGGTGTCGGTGTGCTCGATGCAGTCCGAGACAATCACCAGCGGACAGGTCTGCAGCGCCTCGCGCAACCGTTCCGACTGCGGCAGGCTGACCACCGGGTTGGTGGCCATGATCCACACGGCCTTGATCTTGCCGCGCGCGATGGCTTCGAACATGTCCACCGCCTTGAGCCCGGGCGCCGTGGCCATGTTGGGCGCGTTCCAGAACCGTGCCACGCGCGCCACATTCTCTGGCGCGAAATCCATGTGCGCCGCCAGCTGATCGGCCAGCACTCCCACCTCGCGGCCGCCCATGGCATTGGGCTGGCCGCTGATGGAGAACGGGCCCATGCCGGGACGGCCGATGCGCCCGGTGGCCAGATGGCAATTGATGATGGCATTGCCCTTGTCGGTGCCGGTGGCCGACTGATTGATGCCCTGCGAATAGAAGGTCACCGTTTGTTCGGTGTGTGCGAACCACTGGAAGAACTGTTCCAGATCGGCGGCGTCCAGCCCGGCTTTCTCTGCCGTGGTGTCGAGGTCGAAGTCCGCGCAGGCTTGCAGGGCGTCCTCGAAGCCTTCCGTGTGCCGGGCGATGTAGTCGCGCGCCAGCGCGCCGCGCCACGCGAGGTAGTGCAGCAGGCCCTGGAACAGCAAGCCGTCGGCGCCCGGGCGCAGCGGCAGATGCAGGTCGGCGATCTCGGCGCTGGCGCTGCGGCGCGGGTCGATCAGCACGATGCGCAGGCCGGGGCGTGCCGCCCTGGCAGTGCGGATGCGCTGATACAGCACGGGGTGATTCCAGGCGGCATTGCTGCCCACCAGCACCAGCAGCTCGCAACACTCCAGGTCTTCATAGCTGCAGGGCACGGCATCGGCGCCGAAGGAGCGTTCGTAGCTGGCCACGGCCGACGCCATGCCCAGGCGCGAACTGGTGTCGACATTGGCGCTGCCCAGAAAGCCCTTCATGAGCTTGTTGGCAACGTAGCAGTCCTCGGTCAGCAGCTGGCCGGACAGATAGAACGCCACCGAGCCGGGGCCGTGCTGGCGAAGGGTCTCACGCAGGCTGGCGGCCACGTGATCGAGCGCCGTCGGCCAGTCGGTGCGCACGCCGCCAATGCGCGGGTGCAACAGACGGCCGGCCGCGCCCAGAGTCTCGTGCAGTGCCGAGCCCTTGACGCACAGTCGGCCGTGATTGGCGGGGTGCTGCGTCATTCCCTGCACGGCGTGAACGGTGCCATCCTGCACGCTGGCAGCGACGCCACAGCCCACGCCGCAATAGGGGCAGGTGGTGTGCCGGCTTGTGCTTGCTGCTGTCATTCAGTCTCCTCGGGGAGCGTGGGATGGCGTCGCCGCAGTCTGCAGACTCATGGGCTTCTTGTACACGGGGATGCCCCCCGGCGTCGCTCATCATCCTGCAGGCAAAAAAAAGCCTGCGACCCATGGGGGAGGCAGGCATCGTTACCCGATTCTAAAATTTGGTACTGGAGAGTACTACGCCCATGTCGATTCACTATTCGTGCCAGGTTTTTATTTTCTATTGGAAACAATGTGTTGCGATCTTCAGGCGAATATCGTGAGCGGTCAGCGGCCGCCAGAGCAGGTCCTTTGCCACTTCCCGGGGCAATCCCGCACCAAAAGCGTGCAGTCTTCGGCGTTTGACACGCCGACACGCCCGGCGCTAGGGTCGCGCACACCGGCAGGCCGCCCGGCCACGCCATCAGCCATTGCGCAGGATGCTCCATGATCACGACACGCCGCCTCATGCCCTTCCACCTCGCCATCCAGGTGCGCGACCTGGCCGAAGCCCGGGATTTCTACGGCACGAAGATGGGCCTGCCCGAGGGGCGCAGCTCCGAGCACTGGATCGACTTCGATCTGCTGGGTCATCAACTGGTGGTGCACGTGAACCCGGCGCTGGGACCCGATGGCAAGGTCCATCAGATCGGCAATCACGTGGACGGGCACGGCGTGCCGGTGCCGCATTTCGGGGTGGTGCTGGAGATGGACGAGTGGGAGGCGCTGGCCGCGCGGGTGCAGACCTTCGTGCCGCAATTCCTGATTGAGCCGCACATCCGCTTCAAGGGGCTGCCGGGCGAGCAGGCCACGATGTTCTTCCTCGACCCGTCCGGCAATGCGCTGGAATTCAAGGCCTTTCGGGACATCGAAAAGAGTCTGTTCGCGAAATGAGTCAGTCCGACGGGCCACGTATCAGGGTTCAGCGTCCGTGCTGACAATCGCGCGCAGCGCCTCTTCCAGCGCAGGGAACCGCCACTGGAAACCGGCCTCCTGCAGCCGTGCCGGCAGCGCCTTCGTGCTGCCGAGCATCAGGGCAGCGCGCTGGCCCAGCAGCAGCTTGAGCACCCAGCCCGGCGGCGTCAGCCACACCGGCCGCCGCAGCACTCGGCCCAGGGTGCGGGCGAAATCCCCGTAGCGCACCGGCTGCGGGGCCGTCAACAGATACGGCCCGCTGGCTGTGCGACGATCCAGCAGGAACAGCGTGGCGTTCACCCAGTCCTGCACGTGTATCCAGCTGTACCAGAATTTTCCCGCCCCCAGCGAGCCGCCCAGATACGCCTTGAACAGCGGCAGGATCGGCGCCAGCAATCCGCCATGCCCCAGCACCAGCCCCGTACGCAGCAGCACGGTGCGCACGCCGGCTTGTTCCACGCGGCGGGTGGCGTTCTCCCAGTCCTGCACCATGCCAGCGGCCCAGTCGCTGCCGGGCGGGCTCTGTTCTGTGAGGGCTTGCTCACCGCCATCGCCATGAAAGCCGATGGCCGAGCCGGAGAGAAAGACCTTGGGCAGGGTGGGTTGGGAGAGCATCCAGCTGGCCAGTTTCCAGGTCAGCGCCACCCGGCTGTCATGCAGATGCTGCTTGCGGGCGCGCGTCCAGGGGGCCGCGAAGAGATTGGCGCCGGCCAGATTGACGACGGCGTCCACCGGCGCGTCGATCTGCTGCAACTCCTGCACCCACACACTGCCGGCACGGCGCGTGACGTGGCTGGCAGGATTGCGGCTCAGAATGATCACCTCGTCACCGCGTGCCAGCAGCGCTCGCGTCAGGGCCTGACCCAGAAAGCCGCTGCCACCGGTGACGAGGACACGCATCTCAGAAGTGTGCCTTGGTCAGTTCGACGGTGGCGTACTCCCAGGCCTCGTCGAAGCGTTCGCGCACCGCGGCGGCCTCGGCATCTTCGCCCAGGGCCTCCAGGGTATTGGCCAGGCCGAACAGGGCCCAGCCGTTCTCCTGCAGCAGACTCAGGTCTTCCAGGAACACGGCGCGTGCTTCTTCGGCGCGGCCGGCCTCCAGCAGGGCCTGGCCCAGGAACAGGCGCATGGACTGGATCCAGTCGGGCGGCTCCATGTAGCGCAGACGGTCCTGCAGTTCCACTGCCTGGGTGAATGCGGCAATCGCGGCGTCCCTGTCGCCCTTCGCAGTGGCAATCTCGCCGGCCAGTGAGGCGCGGTTGATGGCCAGGATGCGGTCGGCGGTGTTCACGGCTGCGCGCTGGGTCTGCAGCACCGGATTGGTCAGTACGGCGTCCAGTGCGGCCAGTTCGGCCTCGGCACCGGCGATGTCGCCCTGCGCCGCCAGGGCGGCCCCGCGCACGTGGGCCAGCGTGCCCTGCAGGAAGGGACGGGTGTCAGGCTGGGCGGGCAGGGCGAGGATCTCGTCCCACATGCCGAAGGCCTTCATGGTCATCCATTCCACCGAGATGTTGCGCAGGGAGTTGCCGCGGTCCAGCTGTTCCGCCGTGGTGGCGGCGGCGATAGGGCCGGTGATCTCGAAGGCCACTTCCGGGTTGCCCTGCAGCAGGCCGCCCCAGTGGATGAACATGCGGGCATGGTTGCGGTGATTGGTGGCCGACAGGAAATAGGTGCCGTACTGCGGATAGGGGCGGTCGCCCCACTGCTGCACGAAGTATTCATCGGCGATCACGGAACGGCGGTTGGCCTCGATGGAGTCCTGATAGCGGCCGATGCGCATGAAGATATGACCCGGCATGTGCGCCATGTGGCCGATCATCGGCGTCAGCGGCTCCAGCGCATCGGCCGAGGTCTCGGCCCGCACCGGCTCGCGCGAGGCTTCCATCAGGTGCACGTGCAGGTGGGTCAGGCCGGGGTGGTAGGGGTTCTGGGCCATGCCCCTTTCCATGACGTCGCGCGCTTCCACGATGTTCTCGCGCGGTGTGCCGTCCCACTCGAAGTAGTACCAGGGCGAGGCCATCATGACAGCGTGGGTGAAGGTGAAGGCGGCTTCCAGATCATCCGGGTACTTCTCGTACAGCGCCCGGGTGGACTCGATCACGGCCTGGCTGCGCACGGCCATGTCCGGCAGATTCGCCATGTCGAACATCGGGCGCAGGGCGTTGATGGTGTCCTGCCACTGCTGAGGTTCTTCGGCCATGTGGGCGATGGCCTGCTCCAGCGCCTTGGCGCCTTCCCCCTGCGGGTCATCCGGCAGAGCGCTGTTGCGGCTGTTGGCATTGGGGCCCAGGGCCTGGGCGCGGGCCCAGTGGATGCGGGCATTGTCGGGGTCGAAGCACAGGGCCGCGTTGAACGACGACACGGCTTCCGGGAAATAATAGCCATAGGCCAGGCGCAGCCCCTGATCGAAGTAGTCCTGCGCTTCGGGCGAGGGCGAATTGATGTCGCGGCTGAAGTTGCCCGTGCCTTCCACGAGACTGGCGTGGCTGTCGGCGCAGGCCAGCATCTCGGGGGTGGCGACCCAGGCTGTCGCCGCCGGGGCTGCGGGGGTGGAGGACTGCTCCACAGCCGGGCTGCAGGCGGTCTGCAGCAGCAGGCCGGCCAGCGCGAGGCTGATCATGCGGGGGGTGAATGTCATGATGATGAGGCTCTTGTTCAGTGATTCTTGTTGTCAGGGTGTACAGCGCGCGCGCTCGGACAGCGGCGTTGCTGGCGCCGACTATAGCAGGGAAGCCCGCGCCGAGCAGCCTGCGAGCGCCAGGGCGTCACAGCGCCGTTCAGAGCCGGCGCAGCACGTCGGCCAGATCTGCCACGCTGTCGACGATGGTCAGCGGGGCATGGCGCTGCAGCTCCTCGCGAGTGTGCACTCCCCAGCGCACGCCGATGGCTGGCATGCCGATGCGCTGCGCCATCTCCATGTCATAGGTGGTGTCGCCGATCATCACCGCCTGGGCCGGGTCGAGGCCGTAGAACTGCAGGATCTCCAGCAGCATGGCCGGGTCGGGCTTGGAGCGGGTCTCGTCGGCACAGCGGGTGATGTCGAAGTGGGCGCGCAGGCCACTGGAGGCGAGGGCGGCGTCCAGCCCCCGGCGGCTCTTGCCCGTGGCCACGGCCCGGCCGCGCCCCTGGCCGCGCAACTCTTCCAGCAGGGCCGGCACGCCGGCAAAGATCTGCTGGGGGGTGGCTTCCTTGGCGAAGAAATACTGGCTGTAGCGCTGGCGGATGCCTTCAATCTCGGCCTCGCTCAGGCCGGGGTAGAGGGTCTTGAGCGCGTCCACCATGCCCAGGCCGATGATGTGGCGATAGGCGGCTTTTTCCAGCGCGGGAAAGCCCATCTCGGTGGCGGCGAGATGCAGGGAGGTGGCGATGTGTTCGATGGAGTCGACGAGGGTGCCGTCCCAGTCGAATATCACGGCGTTGATCGTCATCTGTCGTCCTGAGGGCGATAGCGGGAGCCTGTTTGCAGACGAATCGGACCCACGGCAGCAGCGCGCCTGCAAGCAGGCAGCCACGGGGCTCGCTTCGGGTTTCGGTTCTTTGTACTCTGGCTTACGCATTCGCAACAGAGGTAGATCGTGACAATTGCAGGCGCATTGAATTTTCTCGGAGGCATCGGGCTGTTCCTGCTGGGCATGCGGCTGATGACCGATGGCTTGACCACGGCGGCTGGTGACACCCTGCGCGTCATTCTCAGCGCGGCCACACGCAGTCGCGGCCGCGCGATTTTTTCCGGCATTCTCATCACCGCGCTGGTCCAGTCTTCCACCGCCGTGGTGTTCACCACCATCGGTTTCGTCAACGCGAGTCTGCTCGCCCTGCCCCAGGCGGTGGGCGTGATCTTCGGCAGCAATCTGGGCACCACGCTCACCTCGTGGATCGTGGCGCTGATCGGTTTCAATCTCGACCTGCAGGTGATCGCGCTGCCCGCCATCGGCATCGGCATGGCGATCTCGGTGGCGCTGGGAAAAGGGCAATATGGCGCCCTCGGGCGTGCGCTGGCGGGTTTTGGTCTGTTCTTCATGGGCATCGATGTGCTCAAGGATGCCTTCGACGGCATCGGCGATGTCATCGACCTGCATCGCTGGGCAGGCGAGGGCGTGCTGAACCTGCTGCTGTTCGTGCTGATCGGCATCGTGTTGACGGTGATCATTCAGTCCTCCAGCGCGGCGCTCACGGTGATTCTCACTGCCACCGCAGGCGGGCTGATTCCGCTGACAGCGGCGGCTGCCATGGTGATCGGTGCCAATGTAGGCACCACGTCCACGGCGCTGTTTGCCGTGTTCGACGCCACGGCGGCGGCGCGCCGTGCGGCGATGTCCCATGTGGTGTTCAACCTGGTCGTGGCGCTGGTCTCCTTGATTCTGCTGTTGCCATTGCTGTGGGTGGTGCATCTGATTGCTCAGGTCATCGGCTCGCAGGATCAGCTGGCCATGTCGCTGGCCATCTTCCACACGCTGGTGAACCTGCTCGGCATTCTCGTCATGTGGCCCCTGACCCCTCGGCTGGTGGCCTGGCTGGAAACCCGCTTCCGCACGCTGGAAGAAGACGAGAGCCGGCCGCGTTTCATGGACCGCAATGTGCAGAGCGCGCCTTCCCTGGCGCTGGATGCGCTGGCGCAGGAACTGCATCGCATGCATGGCATCGCGCGGCGCGTGGCCGTTACGGCCATCTGTGCCGAAGACCCGCACCACCCGGCGCTGGATGCTGGCCACCGCGCACTCGAGGCGCTGAATATCGCCATCAGCGAATTCGCCAGCGGCATTCCCCGGGTCAGCATGTCGGCGGACCAGCAGAACGCGCTGCCCCATGCGCAGCGCGTGGGGCAGTATCTGGTGAACGTGGCAGAACATGCGCTGGAAATGGTGCAGGAGCACCCCGAGGCAAAGCTGGCTCCTGAATCGGCGCTTGCCGCCAGCCGCAATGCCTTGCGCGCATCGGCGGTGGCGCTGCTCGACCTGACCCAGGTCGACAGACCGCAGTGGGACGCCGAAGGTCTGGCCTCGGCACGGCGGGATTTCGAGTATGAATATCAGGCACTCAAAGCCCAGCTGCTGCAGGCCGGTACCACGGGCGCCATTCTGCCGCGCAGCATGCACGAGTCCCTCGAGCGTCTGAGCGACCTGCATCGCGTGGTGGATCAGGCCAGCAAGGCCGCTGTGTTTCTCGAGCGCTATCTGGCGCAAAGCAAGGTGCAGCTGGCGTCGCCGCCGGGCGCAGCCGAGGCTCAGCAGAACGTGGCGGCGCGTGCGGGCACGCTGCCACAGGACTCACTCCCACAGAAAACGCCACCACCAGAGCATGCCGCGCGGGACGCTGCGCCGCACGCAGGAGACCTTCGATGACACCTATCAGACGTGTGCTTGCCAGCTTGTTCGGCCTGCTGGTTCTGGATGCATCGGCACAGAATGTGCCGGATGACACTCGCAATCCTTTGCTCTATGCGCTGGCCTGGAAGCAGACAGCCGCCGAGTACGCCGCGCTCTACCATCAAGGCTTCAACGTCGCGCGTCTGCATGTGCAAGCGGCGCTGGCGGCGCGTGAGCCAGGCGACAAGCCTCTGGCCGTGATCAGCGATGTCGACGACACCGTGCTGCATGCTCTCAGTTACTGGGGACACCTGGTACGCGATGGCCGCGACTTCTTCGACGATGCTGACTGGGACCGTTGGGTCGCGGCCAATCTCGCCACCCCAACGCCTGGTGCGCTGGAGTTCCTGGAGTTCTGCCGCGCCAATGGCGTGGAGGTGTTCTATGTCACCAACCGCGACCAGGGCGACAATACCTTCGCTCTGGCCCTGCAGCATCTGCGCAGCGCCGGTCTGCCCTTTGCCGACGAACAGCATCTGACGGTGCTGCGCGAGACCTCCAACAAGGAACCGCGCCAGGACGAACTCATGGCGCAGTACGACGTCGTGGTGCTGCTGGGCGACAGTCTCAACGATTTTCGCCGCAAGTATTACGTGCGTGGCGACATCGACGGCCGCCTGGCCGCGATGCGGGAAGACAGCGGCAAATTCGGCATCGACTACGTGATCTTTCCCAATCCCACCGACGGCCACTGGCTCGCCGGCATCTTCGGCGAATCCGAGCCGCCGCCCAGCGCGGCCAATCGCCGCATTCTGCTCGATGCTGCCAGCCGCCAGACCTGGGATGACCCGCTGGCCCGCGCCCGCCGCGCCTATTTCGAGGGCGATTTCGCCACCGCGCTGAACCTGTGGCGGCCGTTGGCCGAACAGGGGGTGGCCAATGCCCAGAACAATCTCGGCATTCTGTACCGCAACGGCGAGGGCCTGCTGCAGGACTTCGACGAAGCCCGGCGCTGGCTGCAGCTGGCTGCAGCCCAGGGGCATGCGCGGGCGCAGTTCAGCCTGGGCATGATGTATGACTTCGGGCAGGGCGTCGCGCAGAATGCCGGGCAGGCCCTGATCTGGTATCAGCAGGCGGCCGCCGGCGGCGATGCCGACGCCGAATTCAGTATCGGCACGCTGCATGCCGAGGGGCGCGGCGTGCCACAGAGCGCGAGTGAAGCCGCACGCTGGTATGCCCTGGCTGCCGCGCAGGGGCATGCCAATGCCCAGGCCGTGCTGGGCAGGATGTACCTGCGCGGTGAGGGCGTGGCGCTGGATCGCGAGCAGGCCCGACGCCTGCTGAAGTTGGCCGCCGAGCAGGGTCACGGGGAAGCGCTGGCGCAGTGGCAGGAGCTTGCCAGGTGAGCGATTCCTGCAATGCCCCAGGCTGCCCCCGACAAGTGCGCGAATGGCTTCGCTCGCAGGCAAGCGTCTGCCATGAATTCCACCAAGCATGATGAACAATCAGGAGAGTCCCATGCCCTTGCCCCGCCGCCAATTCCTGCGCCTCGGCGCCCTGGCCAGCGCCTGTGCGCTCGCCCCCTTGCAGGCCCTCGCCCAGACTCCGCGCGTGAGCACCTTCGCTGGCACCGGCGTGGCGGGCTACGAGGACGATAGCGCCGGCCTGAGCGCCACGCAGACGCTCATCAACAATCCCTACGGCGTGGTGGTGGGGCCGGACGGCGCGGTGTATTTCTGCGAAGTGGACACGGGCCGCACGCGCCGGGTGTCCCTTCCTGACGGGGTGATCACCACCGTCGCCGGCAACGGCGAGAAGGGCTGGACGGGCGATGGCGGTCCCGCACTGCAGGCGGCGTTCTCGGCGCCTCACGAGATCCGCTTCGACCGCGGCGGCCATCTGTTTGTGGTGGAGCGCGACGCCCATGTCATCCGCCGCGTCGATGCCGTGACGGGTCAGGTGTCCACCATTGCCGGCACGGGCGAGCCGGGTTTCTCGGGCGATGACGGCCCGGCGCATCTCGCGCAATTGCGCCAGCCGCACAGCATCGCCTTCGATGCCGACGGCAATCTGCTCGTCTGCGACATCGGCAATCAGCGCCTGCGGGTGATCGACCGCGCCAGTGGCCTCATTCGCACCCTCGGCGGCGATGGCACGCGCGAGGCCACGCCCGACAGCGGCCCGCTGCTTGGCACACCTCTGCGCGGTCCGCGCTCCATCGATACCGATGCCTCGGGCAATGCCTATCTGGTGCTGCGTGAAGGCAATGCCGTGTTCCGCCTGAACCTGCGTGCCAATACCCTGCAGCGCATTGCCGGCACGGGCGAGAGCGGCTACACGGGCGACGGTGGCCCGGCCATCGACGCCACCTTCAACGGGCCCAAGGGCATCGCCTGGTCAGCGGCCGACAACGCGCTCTACATCGTGGATACCGAGAATCACGTGATCCGCCGCATGGACTTGAATTCCGGACTGATCAGCACAGTACTGGGCACCGGCGCAGTGGCCGACGGGCCGGATGGCGACCCGCTGCGTTGCGCGCTGGCGCGGCCCCATGGCGTGTTCATGCACGAGGGCGTGCTCTATGTGACCGACAGCGAGAACCACCGGGTGCGGGCGCTGGGCTGAACGAGCCCTGCTCGCGATGGACCCTGCAGGAGCGGGGGCTCACCGCGCCAGCGGGTCCGGCCGCATCTGGAAGTGATACACCTTGCTCGTCGTGCCCGGCCCGGTCTCCATGTGGAAGGGCGCGCGGCTGCTCAGCGTCGCCCACAGACCCCGGCCTTTCCAGCCCGCGGAGGCGTCGTCGATGCGCCCGTCCAGCCACTTGGTGTAGAAGCCCAGCGGATAGGGCACCGTCAGCCGCACCCACTCGCCATCGTCCAGCACCAGCAGCGCGCCCGACTGATTGCCCGTGTTGATGGGCGTATTCGCCCCCAGGCCGAAGGTGTTGTGCTGGTCCACCCAGGTGTAATAGCTGCCCTCGGAGCTGCCCGGCTGGTCCAGATTCTTGAACTGCGGCAGCGGTTCGGTGAAGAAGCTCCAGCCTTCGGGGCAATGCTGGCCCGTGGCCGTCGGGCCATTGAGAGGCCCCGTGCACTTGCGGCGGTCGAAGCTGGCCATGTGGCCGCTGGAGAGCGCCGCCCACACCACGCCGTCGCGGTCGATGTCCATGCCGCGCGGCGAGAAGCCCTCAATGGCATTGCCGTCGGCGTCCACCGGCAATTCGTAGTACTCGGTCAGCGCCGTGGTGGTCGGGTCGGCCCCCGGCACGAGGCGCAGCACCGCGCCCGGGTAGCTCAGTGTCGAACCCCAGATCGAGCCGTCCGGCGCTGGCGACACGGCATAGAGCCCCGCCTGAATGCGCTTGTCCCGCGCCGGGTCCACGGCTTCGTCGGGCTGGGCATAGCCCTCGTCACGCACGCCATTGCCATTGGTGTCCAGGATCATGGGCGTCCAGCCCTGGGCCGCCACTGCGTCGCCGGTTTCCAGGAACTGCCGCGTGTTCAGCCAGCCCACCACCGCGCCGCCACCGCTGGTCCACAGCGTGTTGTCGGCGTCTTCCGCGAACATCAGGTGATGCGTGCCGAAGCAGGTGTTGATGGGGGTGTAGACGTCCGTCTGCGGATCGTACACGCCCAGATGCCGACTGGTGCGGCCGGTGGGGAACATCCGGGCGGAAGGATGCTCTGACCCCGCCTGGCAGTAGTCCGGCACGTCTGCCGGATCGCGGGCGCGGGAGGTGATCCACACACGACCGTCCTGATCCATCATCGGGTTGTGCACCGAAGTGGAGGTGTCCCAGATCGGCTCTTCGCCCCAGTAGGCCGAGGGCCCCATGGGCGGCACGAGGGGCTGTTTGTAGTCCGGGTCGGCGGGGAACACCGGCACCTGATAGGTGGCATGGGCCAGCGGGTCGAGCACGGGCAGATAGTCAGCACTCTCTTCCAGCGCGCCATAGAGCCGGCCATAGGCGTTCACCGTCGGGTCGCGCCGGTCGGTGGACACCAGATCATGCAGATAGGCCTGCGGGTCGGCCCAGTCCCACTGGGTGATCACCACATTGCGCTCCAGGCCGTGGGGCCGCTCCGGCACCGGCGGCAGCTCGCCTGCCGCGATGCGATCCGTCCAGTCGGCATACATCTGCAGGGTGCGCTTGTCGCCCATGCCCGCCAGCGTATTGGTCATGAAGGCTCCCGCCTGGCCGGCGCGCACGCGCTGGTTCCAGGCCTCGAAGGAGTTCTCGGCGACAGCGAAGAGATCGGGGATGGTGCGCGTGGCCTCGGTGCCCATCTGGTGACACACCACGCAGCCACCATTGCTGATGCGGCGGATGAAGTCGTCCTGATGCACCACGCCCTCGGCGATGCCGTTGCCGTCCTGCCCCGTGCCGGGGAACTCATCGGCCGTGGGCACCTCCAGCAGGGAATACCAGTAGCCCGCGGGGTAGTACTGCGCCGCGGTGGCCGGGTCCGGCGCCGGCACCGCGCGCAGGTCGAGCGACACGCCCGGCCGCGTGGTCTGTCGTGGCGAATCCACCAGCCCGTAGCCGCGCACGAAGACCTCGTAGTTGCCCAGCGGCAGGTCGGGGATCACGAACAGCCCGTTCTCATCCGTGACCACCGTCTTGGAATACAGCGTGGCCAGGTCCCGCGTCTCGGCGATCACCCACACGCCCGCCTCGGGGCCGTTGGGGCCGTAGACACTGCCGGCGATGTCGTCGTCGTCCACCGTGGGCGCCGCAGGCGCCCGGGCGGGTGCTGCGGCAGGCTGAGTGCCGCTCGTCGCGGGCGCATCGCCGCAGGACTGCAGGGCCAGCAGAGTGAGCAGGGAAATGGCGAGGGGCAGGGGGCGCTTGGTCATGACGGTGTCCTCGAGTTCTTGTTGTTGAGGTGCGGGAGTCGTGCAGGGTCGGGGCGGATACAGCGCAAAGGGCAAACCGACTGTAACCCAATGGCAGGGGGCTTGGTAGGTGGGGGAGGGGGAGTGGCGGGGCAAACTGTTGTCACTTGGTGAGTTTCAAGAGCGGTGACTAAGCTTGAGACAGGTCATTTCATTCACGCTTGCAAAGAGAAAATCATGAGGTTCCACGAGTTCACCCTGAGATTCAGCATTGCCGAGGCTGGCATGGATACCGACGCCCTGATCGAGAAGCTTTACGAATCAGGATGTGATGATGCGCTGATTGGTTCCAGCCAGCCTGGCTATGTGTCGTTGCAGTTCAGTCGCGAGGCCAGTACAGCTGAGCAGGCCATACGCAGCGCCGTCCGGGATGTGCAGAAAACTTTTCCGCAGGCTGTGCTGGAAGGGTCTGAGTTCGACTATGTCTTGCTGAACGAGGACTTGTCGGCACAAATCTCCGAGTCGCAGAAAACTCATGCAGACGGCCGCGGCTACAAGCCCACAACCGAGCACCTTGAGAATATCTGTGACGATTGAAGCTACCCCCTGATCACCGCCATGGTGATCCGCGCCACGCAGCTCAACTTGCCCTGATCATTCACGATACGGATCTCCCACACCTGTGTGGTGCTGCCCCGATGCAGCGGCCGCGCCGTGCCCGTCACCCAGCCCGAGGCCACCGGCCGCAGATGATTGGCATTGATCTCGAGCCCCACCGCCCGCTCGTCCGGCCCGCGCAGACAATGCCCCGCCGCAATGCTGCCCAGCGTCTCGGCCAGCAGCACCGACGCCCCGCCATGCAGAATGCCCCAGGGCTGCACCGTGCGCGCATCCACGGGCATGCGCCCGACGAGGTAGTCGTCGCCAATCTCGGTGTACTCGATGCCCAGGCTGGCGGCAGCGGTATTGCTGTTGAACGCGGTGATCTCGGCAAGCGTGAACGGGCGGGTCCAGATGGGCATGGCGGGCTCCGGGGGTGATGGGTGGCTGGGCAGGATTGTGCCAGAGGGGGTGGTGCATGTCGTGCGGGGTGGTATCGCCCTACGGCGTCTTCGTCATCGAAACCAGGAACATGGACGGCTGGATCTTCGGCAGCGAAAAACAGCCCGTGTGGACGCAGAAATTTCCCCGCAAGTCGTTTCGCTTTCAGAACCCTCTGCGCCAGAACTACAAGCACGTGAAGGCCATCGAAAACAAAAGCCGCGATGCCGGCCAACGTGTTCTTCAGCGCTGGCATGACGGACTACATCAAGTCATTTCGCGAGGTGCTGCTCACCGATGAGGAGTTCTATCGGGTGTTCGAGGCCATCTATGTCAGCGCCGAGCCTGCGACGCGGGAGACGCGGCGCAGGCATGTGGAGGGGGTGAGGGCGAGGGTGGGGCGCAGGAAGTAGGGGAAGGTGGCGGATTGCGGAATCCTGGCTATGTTCGAAGTGAGCCGCATGTTGCGGCAGATACTTGTGTAACAAACGCGGTAATCGGACGAGGAAAATCTTGGGCTACTCGAAGCGCCGTTCCTGGTCAAATAAACTCTTTATAGTCAATAGGTTGAGACTCCTTTCCAGCTGTCCAGATCCTTCGCTCGCTAACAGCGCCAGATCGTTTAGCCCATCAGCCAGAGGCATCTGCGGGGCAACTAATTTTCCCTTAGTCGAATGGAGACAGTCTGGCTATACTCCGGTTAAGGTTCGTTCATACCAAGCTTGAGCCAACTCCTTTGCACTGGTTAAATAACCAGTATTACAAACAGCCGCCCACGGCCAAGAAAGTTCTGGGGATATAGCTTTGAAATTTCGCGGGGACAAAGTTGCCTTCGGGCGACACGAGACATTTGCACTTCGTTACAGTTGGCTACCGAAAGGATTTCAGGCCCAGCTCGCAAGTCATACTGATGTTTTCAGCTCCGATGACGCCACAGTCACTTTAGGAGTTGGCAAGAACATGGTCAGCGCTATTCGCTATTGGCTGCGTGCCTGCCAGCTCATCGCAAATGAAGGCCTGCCCGTCCCCACAGCACTTGGTAATTTGTTATTGAGCCCGTCGGGGTTTGATCCGTATCTCGAGGACGAAGCCACGATCTGGCTTTTGCATTGGCTGCTGACAAGTAATCCGGACATCGCAACGTCGTGGTACTGGTTCTTCAACCGATTTCATAAGCCTGAGTTCACAAGTCAAGAATTGGCTACTGCATTAGGGGATTTTGTACGGGATCAAGTTGAAGAGCGTCATCGCCCTTCCGTGAGTACGCTGAAGAATGACGCACAGTTGCTTCATCGCATGTACACGCAGTCGAAGGGAAATGGCCGCACACCGCTGGAAGAGGCACTGGATTCCCCGTTAGCGTTGCTCCGCCTGATGACCCAGACAGCGGGAGGACGAAGCTTTCAGTCGCGACCAGAATATCGGCCAAATTTGCCTATCCGTGTCTTGGGTTTTGCGGTACTACAACTGCTTTCAGCGCGTGGTACGAAGGTCATCCCCATCGAAGACTTGATGTATGCGAGAGACGGCTTCGCTGCACCCGGCGCAGTGTTTCGGCTTACTGAAAGCGATCTCGTCACAAAGTTGGAAAAGCTCGTGCATTTTTATCAGTCCGACTTCGATATCAGAGAGTCCTCGGGCATTCATCAATTCTTCTTACGTAGTGATATTCCGCCCGAGCAGTTACTGAGGGATCACTACCTGCAGGCTCACGAGGAAATCGCCGCATGAGCCTTCACAGCAAAATTAAAGTCAACACTCACTACACACGTTCAGTGAATCTGGAGAGGGACAAAGATTCATTGGATGTCGTAAATGCTTACATTCCTACATCGAGAGCGCTGCGCACTCTTGCCCGAATTGCCGATACATTCCACGAAGACCTTGCACCACGCGCCTGGTCGTTGGTAGGTCCATATGGCTCTGGCAAGTCCTCGTTTTCTGTCTTCATGGCGCAGTTAATGTCCTCGCCAGACGACGCTCTGCAAGTTGCAGCGCATAACGTGCTGGCAAACTCAGATGGCAATTTGGCGCAGAGGTTCGCTGAAGCCACAGCTAGAACTCACGGTTACATGAAAGTGCTGTTAACTGGCGCTCCCGAGCCACTTGGTCGGCGAATTGCGCGTGCACTAAGTGATTCCGCGACAGCGTTCTGGGCAGGCAAGAGACGCAAGAATGCCATGCTGCTCGAAGACTTGCGCGACTTGGCCCAACTCAAGTCCCCAGGCATCTCCGACATCTTGAATGCAGTGCGGGCCTTACAAGAAGAGCTGCAGAAATGCCAGGTTGCCGGGCTACTGATTGTCATTGATGAGCTTGGCAAATTTCTCGAATACGAAGCTCGTCATTACGGTGCTAACGACATTTTCTTGCTTCAAGAGCTTGCCGAACTCGCCTGCAAGGGAAGCAAAGCCAATCTGCTCCTGTTCGTGATGTTGCACCAGTCGTTTGAGCAGTATGCGAAGGGGCTCGGTGAAAATCTTAAGAATGAGTGGTCGAAGGTCCAAGGGCGCTTCGAAGAGGTTCCATTCCTCGAATCCACTGAGCAAGTACTGCGCGTTGTTTCCTCCGCTTTTGCCCACTCCTTCACGAAGAGTGAGCGCAATGCTATTGCATCGCACTCGGAGCGAATAGCACTAGTGCTGCACGAGAACGATGCATTGCCTGGCGCCTTGAATGGACAAGAAGCATCGACACTATTTGAGGCTTGCTATCCACTGCACCCTGTGACTGCGATTCTGCTACCGATGCTGTGTCAGAAGATCGCGCAGAACGAGCGCACGCTGTTTAGCTATCTGGGGAGCCATGAGGAGTTCGGGTTTCAAGACGCTCTCAGTCGGTTGCAGGGTGTCGAGGATTATATCTATCCGCACGACATCTATGACTACTTCATTACGAATCAGTCAGCTGCGCTAGGTGACTATATGACGAGTCGCCGCTGGGCTGAGGTAGTGACGGCCATCGAGCGACTAGGTGATGCGAGGAAAGCTGAAGTCAATCTGTTAAAGACTATTGGCATTATCAACATCGTCGGCAGTAAAGGCGGATTCAAGGCTTCAAGGGCTTTGCTCGAAACCTGCATCGACGGTAAGGCTAGCTTCACCACACTTTCCAATGCGCTAAAAGCGAAGTCTGTCGTCAACTTCCAGCGCTTCAACAACGAGTTCCGCGTTTGGCAGGGAAGTGATTTCGACCTAGAGGATGCTCTGCAAGAAGAGCGCAATGAGCTAGGCAGCTTTTCCCTCGCTGCGGAGTTGAATGCCGCAGGAGCGTTGTTGCCGATAGTCGCGCGTCGGTACACCATCGAGAACGGTGCCTTGCGATATTTCATCCCAGTATTTGTGGACGCGAAGTCCTATAAAAGCACTGTGGAAAAATCTGACGAAGCACGGATTATTTTCTACCTCGCCGCAGGTCAGGACGATCAGGATGTTTTCCACGAGGAAGTAAAGACCCATTTCTCGGACTTGGACATTGTTGCTCTATGCCTTGGCGGCGCACAGTTGCGTGAAGCAGTTGCCGAGACGCAGGCGCTCAAGAAGATCAGGATCAAGCGTCAAGAGTTGAACTCTGATCCCGTCGCAAAGCGCGAGTTTGAAGATCGCCTGACGGCTGCTGAAGTAGCCGAAGACAGGTTGCTAAATCAATTGACAGATTTGCCACAGGACAGCGAGTGGTATTACCTCGGTTCAAGACTCTCCGTCACGGGTAAGCGCAGTTTGCAAGAGGCTTTGTCTCAAGTGTTGAGTAGTGTGTTTAGCCACGCCCCGGCCATTCAGAATGAACTGCTGAATCGTGACAAGCCTTCCGCGCAAGCGAATGCAGCCAGAAACAAGCTGCTTTATGCGATGCTGAATTCCGCATCCTTGTCTGATTTAGGTATCGACAAATATCCGCCCGAGAAGTCCATTTACCGTTCCTTGCTGCGGGCTACGGGGATTCACCGTCTCACCTCAGCTGACGAGGAGACATGGGGTTTTGCTGAGCCAGTCGACGACGCGGCGTTAGACAAGTACAAAATCGGGCCGGTCTGGCGGCGAATCGTTGAGTTTCTTGACGCGACTGAGCGAAAGGCGCAGTCCTTTGCTCTACTCAATAGTGAGCTGATGTCACCGCCATTTGGGGTTAAGGCAGGATTGCTCCCTGTTCTCTACATCGCAGTCTACATGGCGTACAAACACGAGCTTGCGATTTACGAGAATGGTCGCTATGTCCCCTTCTTTAATGAAGAAAAGCTAGATAGATTCGTCAAAAGGCCAGATGAATTTGCAATTCAGCGCTTCCGCATCGAGGGACTGAAGGCGTCGATATTTGAGCACTACCAGCGCGCTCTATTCTCCGATACCAGGCAAAGAACTGTCGTTGAGCTAATTGCGCCCTTGGCGAATTTTATTGGTGGCTTGCCGCGTTTCACTAAGCTGACACGTTCGCCTCAGTTCCTCGACGCAGAGGCTATCGCACTGCGCGACGCCTTCGAGACAGCCAGCTCCCCGGAAAAACTTCTTTTTGAGTTGCTGCCCAGGGCGTTAGGATTCTCAAACAATAATGACGAGAACATTGAGGGGCTGACAGACGCAATTCGACGGGCAGTTACCAAGCTCAAGTATGCTTATCCTGAGCTTCTTTCGTACCAAAAAGAGCAGCTTTGCGAGGCATTTGATCTGCGCAAGGACATGCCGCTAAGCGAACTGCGTGTGCATTTTCGCTGGTACTCGTCGTTGCTGCCCTTCACCATTGAGCGTGACGGGTTGAAGGCATTCTTGATGCGTCTGTGCAGCGCAGAGGATACTGACGAGCAGTGGTTGGAAAGCGTTGCAAGCTTATTAGGTCGATTGCCAACAGAGCAGTGGACCGACATTGTTTGTCGCGAAGCGGAGTATAAGCTTGCAGACTATTCCACTCGCGTGCTGGATTTACACAAGTTGTTTGTGGCATACCAGGGGCAAAAGGTCGAACACGGATTGGAGGATTTTGATGTTTACGTCCTCAAATCAGTAAAGCTCAGAGGTGATTCTGTTGAGCAAGTTGTCACCATTAATCAAGCACAGAAGGCGTTGGTAGAAGAAGCGCGAGAAAAATTTAGAAGTTTAATTGGCGAGCCAATGTTGGATAGTAACCCTCAGTTGATCAAGGCACTTCTAGCAGAATTGGTGAGCGATGCCTTAGCAAGCGTGAAAACTTCGAAGCCGCGAAACACAAAAGCAGTAGCTGCAAAAGGAGGCAATAGTGGAAAAGTATCGTGAACTACACCCCAACGTGCCTGCAGAAAAAATTCGCCATGTGCTAGGCATTTCAGGCGGTAAGGACAGTGCTGCGCTCGCGATTTATATGCGCGATAACTACCCCGAGATCCACCAGAAGATGGAGTACTTCTTTAGTGACACCGGGGCGGAGCTTCGAGAAGTCTACGAGTTCCTAGACAAACTAGAGTCTTATCTTGGCAAGCCTATAGTGCGTTTAGGTTCAGGCCAGGATTTCGACTATTGGTTGAAGATGCACAATGAGTACTTGCCGTCGCCCCAGCAGCGCTGGTGTACACGAGTAATGAAGATCAAGCCATTCGAGGCATTTGTTGGCGAAGATCCCGTAGTCAGCTATGTGGGTATTCGAGCGGACGAAAATCGCGAAGGTTACCTGAGTAGCAAGGAAACCATTAAAGCCGTCTTTCCTTTTGTGGAAGACGGAATTGTTCGTCACGATGTTTTTCGTATGCTTGAGAACAGCGTTGGAATTCCCGAGTACTACAAGTGGCGATCCCGTTCGGGATGCTACTTCTGCTTCTTTCAGCGTCAGGATGAATGGCTAGGGCTCAAGCGCAATCATCCTGACTTGTTTGAGAAGGCTCGGGAGTTCGAGAACCGAAAGCGCGAGAAGTACGACTGGAAAGATGGCAAGGTTGAGATTGCGGGGCATGGCTACACGTGGAGTTCGCAGGGAACGATTGATGAGTTGGTGGCTAAGGCAGAGCAGCGCGAGATTAGATCAGGAGTTATCGCGAGCGACTCCAAGTACAGATCTAGATGGCAGGATGATTTAAGCCAAGAAGAGATTGCCAATAACCCGGAAGAAAGCGCTTGCCTAATATGTAGTCTATAAAATGGAATTCCCTTTCTATAGTAAAGACCAAATTTGGAAGAATTTGTCGCTTTCGACGATTGGCTTTTATACAAGTCGAACAAGTAGCACAATTCCTGACTGTGCGGGCATTTATGCCTGGCTCTTGCCATTTGAACTTGGAAGCAATTTAAGCGATACGATTAAAAAGCATAAAAAGTTTCTGTCTTACGATACCTCCTCGAGGGGGGTTTATCGTCAAGAGAGAAGTGAAGTCTTTCAATGGCAGCGTTTCGATACCTATACAACAGCGTCTGATTGCTTCGAGTCTTCCGATGCAATTGAGAGGAGTTGGAGTGCGCTTCAAAGCGGAGTTGATATCGACCGACTTAAGTCTATTCAGCAAATATTCGCACTAAGTTGCATATTTTCAAAACCGCTTTATGTTGGGCTTACGAAGAATTTATCAGCTAGATATGAGCAACACACTAGCCAGTCTCATGACAGGAATACCTTTTTCAGGAGATTTTCTGACTTTCAGAAAGAAATAGGGTCGGGACTCAAGGTTGAGGATTTGCTATTTGTGGCGATACCAGTGAGGCTTGGCGGCGAAGATTGTATTGATGATGAGGCCATCAAAATTCTGGAGTATTTGTTGAAGAATGTGGTTGGGCCGGTGTATGGAGAGCGATAATCTAATAGTACGGAGAATAGCTAATGCAGAGACCTAAGGCGAAATTTAGAGCATACGACAAGTCGTTGGATGGCATTATCGGCAAATTAGGAGCTAAGGACTCATCTATAAATTATCTGCAAGTAAACTTGCCGATTGGAGACTTGGATCTGCTTGGCTTGGTTTCGGAGATTCCAGGTAGCGAAAAATGGCCAATTAGACAACTCTTTCAAAGAGATATTGATACTGAGCGTGTGAAAAGCGATTTGATTCCTTATTTCCTGGATAGTGCAATGTCAAAGTTCTTCAATCCTTTGACGATTGCGGTGTTGCCGTTTGATCGCAACGGTACCGTAAATTCAGTTAGTAGCGAGGTCTCATGTGAACCAGAGGCTGATCCCGGCGGCTATTTTACTAAGGCTTTCGCATTGGAGGGATACTACAGAGTTTCTTCGGGTAGCGGTGCTCAATGGGCAACTATCGAGTGGAATTCATCAAAGGTCAAGTTGATCGCTATCGATGGTCAGCATCGGCTTTCCGCGTTAAAGAGGATTCATGCCATGTACCAGCAGGATCCTAGTAATTCGCGGCTCGTAGAAGCGGATTTTAGCAACTGGGTGATTCCAATAGTTCTTGTGACGGTGGGCCACAAAGAGCAGGGAGGCATCAGTAGTTCGGCATTGCTTGAGCGGACGAGAAATATATTCGTAACTATAAATAAGCAAGCTAGGGCGCCCTCAAGGACAAGAACAATTTTATTGAACGATTTTAGTGTCCTTGCTGTTGTTACCCAAGAGACTCTGGATAGTTGCGGAGAGTATGAGTTAACTTTAGGGTTGTTTAATTGGCGCGAAACTAGGGATGAAGATCGCCCATCCGAGTCAATGTACTTGTTGGGAGTTGACGAGCTAGAAGACATATATAAAGAGTATCTAATTGGAGAAGATGAGAATAGCAACATAGGATTAGTGCTCTCTCAACAACAGGCGCAGTCTCTATTTTGGGCGGATAGAGGCTTTCTTTCGGGTGATTCTTCCGAAGTGTCCTTGCTCAGAGACCAGATTAAGTCGCAATTTCGAGCGACCGTGCTTCCAGCGTTCTTTCACCTTTTGAAGTATGCACGACCTTATTCGGAGTATGTTAAGTACGTAAGTGAAATCGAAGGAACTCTAGATAATGATGTGAAGCAGCACGCTTGGTCTAGGTTGGTTTATGGTTCCGACTTTGCCCCCAATCTAATTGAGACTGAGGTCGTAAAGGAGAAGATTAGAATTCTTGAAGATTGTACAAAGGAGAAAGGAAAGTTAGGCGAGATTTTCGGTAAAGCCATCGGTCTTAGGGGGATGTATTCAGGGTTCGGTCAGTATTTTTCGGAGTATTGTTCACGAGTTGCAGTAGAGTCTTGGGAGAGTGTAGCGATAAAGTTTCTTGAAAACTTCAATTTTCTTTATAAAAAAAGGCTTTTTTCAAAGCACTTGCCGAAACATATTGTCCATGATCATGGCGGTATCGTGATTAACTACAGGTTAGATAGTGTCAATAAAGGTCTCGGTGCACTAATCGCTTACTCAACAATGAAGGTGTCATTTGAAAGAGAGTCGTATGACTTTACTGAGTTATCTGAAACTTTAAATAAAACGTTAATTTCGGGCTACAAGAAAGAGCACAGAAAGGAAGTTAAAGAGCAGCTATCTGGAAGGTCTTCAAAAGCTATAAACGAAGAAATTTCGGTAAGAGCTAACGCGTCTGCGAATGATGAAATGGCAAGGTTAGATAGATTTCTCCGGCGTGTAGCAAGAAAGAGTTTAGACTAAGAAGGATTCCTTGCCTTCAAGCAAAGAGGGCCGATGCTCATTGCCGTATTTGAAGTACGTTAGCTCTTGATATCGCAAGTCCACCTTAACTCTCTCGATCAAGTACGTCTTACTTGCGCTCCAATTGTCATACCTCATCAAGCTCACTTTTCCAGAAGTCATGTGAGCTTTGATGAGGTGAATATCGGTGATATCGCCGAAAAGTTGGGTAGCGCACCCCACGAATATTCGCAATGCCTGCGGCATGTCGCCAAGCCGATCTTTGTGGAATATGTAGCTATGCCCTTCGATCATTTCTCCGTGGGATAGCTTTACATAAGCTTCGTTACACGCCCTAGCGATTACTTCGTTTTTTCCCACTTCAAAAAGCGCTGCTCTTCCTTTTTCATAAGCCTCATCTTGCGTACCGAAAAAGATCTTTACGTCCCGTTGCAAGCCAATAGGCATATGCGTCCTCGGTTTCCTCCTTCCGAAGTGACTTAGTGCAAAGTACACAATCAAGTCTTCGATCCGCTTTGCTCGAGCTTCTTCAAAAAGTTCGCTACCGTACTTCTCTTGAAGTTTCACTACAGCATTGGCGTGTGAGCCAGCTATTCGCCTTACTTGTTCGGACAGCTCGAATTCGTCGTTGGCGGGAACTCGGCCTAGCTCTAGGCAGGTCTCCCAAAAGTGAGCGAAAAGATCGCCATACTTTTCCAGATAATTCTGTCGTGTTGCGGGAGAGTGTGCTGCTCTTGCTCGCTCCGAGCGCTGTCTCCAATCTCGGCGTATGTGTTGACGCTCCAGTAAGAAGCTCTGCTCTTCGATTTTGTCCTTGAAAACGATGAAAATGCCTTGACCCAACGCGATAGCTGGCTCCTGTAGGGTTCTTTCTACATAGCTGCGGAATTCACCTTGGGAGTAGTACTTTTGAAATGTATTTCGACTTGTAAGCACCCCGTCCTTGTAAGGAGCAAATTGAGCAATTACCGAGTCCCCAGCGATCATCACCGAAACAATGAGTGCCTTTTGTGCATAGCTCCAGGCCCGAACTAGCGTTGCAGTTCGCTCTTCATAATCGTCAATTACGTTGAGTACAAAGCCGAGATTGACCAGGTCACTTTCTTGTAGTTCCCCTTCCGGATGATGGACGGGGTCCCATCCTGATACGTCGATCCCATGTGCTTCAAGCTCTCTAATGTCATCACCTCTGCCACACCCGTAATCCAGTACAGAATAGTCCCCATTCAGATAGTCGTGCCGCGCTAGCATTTGCATGGGCTGCGATAATTTGTCGCGCGCAATCGCTGTCTTATGGCGATGAATCTCAATACTTTCTGAGCTTAGTCGGCCTCCTAATATCGAACCTGCATGGGAGTTCGTACTCTCTAAGCGACCGTCTGCGCTTAGCTTCAGGCCTTTGGATCGTATTAATTTCTCCCAGCTCTTTTTGAAGCCGATAGTCCGAGTATTCTCGAAGAGGCCAGCAGCTTCGCCCTCTTGCGTGATCGAGCGAAAAAGATCGAAGAGCGGATTCGTAGGTAGAACAAAGGATTCCTTTCGATGCAGTATCGGAGGGTTGTCCGACGTTGAATAATTCGCCTTTCTCAAACTCAGTTTTGCCAGGTCGACTGTGTAGCACTCATGTAATGAGGGGTATGCGTAGTCGTCGAATTGTGGGTAGTTAAGATAGGTAATCTTGAAGTCGCGCTTTCCAAGCTTTAGGACGTTCCATTCGTTGTCGGGAATTTTGAGTGCGTTCGCGACTCTACTGGCGAGAGCCGTAAGTGCAGAGGGCACCGATTCCAACGCACTTCGATGTACATAGACGGCATCTGGGAGTTGCTTGCCAATTGCTAGCGATTGCACAAGCGATTTGTATTCTAGAAACTCCATGCGCTTTCAATTCTTTCAAGGGGTCCAAAGATCTCCCCGGAGTCTTAGTGACCATCGGGGGAATGTCAACCAGCCTCACGCCGGGCTGGCGGCAGTTGCGGGCATTCGTCGTATGATGGCAGCCGCACTTCCCAAATCGCCCACTCCGGGCCCGGACGCCTCATTGCCATGACTGCTGCTCGCCTGCCTCCACACTATTCGCCTGCCGAGGAACGCCTCAATGTGGCCACGCATGCCCTGGGTTTCGTGCTCAGTCTGGCGGCACTGGTGGCGCTTTTGTGGCAGGCGCTGGCCAGTGGCTCGGTGGTGAAGCTGGTCAGTTTCGCTCTGTTCGGGGGCACGCTGGTGACGCTCTATGGCGTGTCAACGCTGTATCACAACACCCACGATCCGGTGCGCCGCGCGCGCCTGCGCATTGCCGACCATGCGGCCATCTACGGGCTGATTGCGGGCACGTATACGCCGTTCACGCTGCTGGTGCTGCCGCAGGACGTGGGGCGGGTGATATTCGCTGCCACCTGGGGCATGGCGCTGGCGGGCATTGTACTGAAGTGCTTCTTCACGGGGCGCTTCCGGGCGTTGTCCACCCTGCTGTATCTGGCCATGGGCTGGATCATCGTGTTCGCCATCGGGCCGCTGGTGGACTCGCTGCCTGCGGCGGGGCTGCGCTGGCTGGTGGCGGGCGGGGTGGCCTACACGCTGGGGGCGCTGCTCTACAGCGTGCGGCGCCTGCCGTTCAATCATGCGGTGTTCCATGGGTTCGTGCTGCTGGGCAGCGCCTGCCATGGGGTGGCCGTGCTGGGCTATGTGCGGTGAGCGGGCGTTGACTTCCGGGCGGCAATGCGGCGCAATCGGCCCTGCCTTTCCCACTTGCAACCCTGGAGCACAACAATGAAAAAGCTCGGACTCCTGCTCGTTCCCCTGTACTTCGCCAGCGCCGCCGTGCTGGCTCAGACCCCCGCCGCGCCGGCACCGGCCGCCGCGCCTGCCACGCCACCGCCCCCCTGTGGACCTGCCGGTCAGCTGACTGCCGATTTCAGCACCAATGTGGCGGCCGATTCACGCTGCTTCGAGCTGCGCATGTACACCGCCCAGCCCATGGAAACGGGCAAGAGCATCGACATGCTGCACCAGCGTTTCCGCGAGGCCGAGATTGGCATCTTCCAGCGCCTGGGCGCCGAGATCGTGGCGGTGTGGCAGCGCAATGACGACCCGAACACGCTGGTGTGGATGCTGGCCTATCGCGACCGCGCGCACCGCGACGAAGTGTGGGCGGCGTTCCGCACCGATCCGGAGTGGACGGCCCTGCTGGCCAAGTACCCGGTGCCGATCACGGCACAGTCGTTCACGCTGAGCGCGGCGGATTATTCGCCGATGAAGTGAGGCGCAGTTTCAATGCCAATTCCTGAAAGTACTCGCGCGACCAGATCGCCAGAGCGGCTGGGTCGCGCACGAACCGCTGGATGTCCTGGCGCGCAGCGTCGACATCCAGGGTGGCAATGCGCGCCTGCAACCGCTGCGTGAATTCTTCCGGGGTGAGGTCCGGCCCTGTCAGATCGCCGCTCTGACGTGCCCGCTCGCAGTAGTGCGACAAGTTCAAAGGGGTGCCATTGCGCACATACCACTCGAAATCAAACCAGTCGCGTCCTTTCACCCGGGTGCGCCACTGCCGGTAGAGCAGCGCGTGTATTTTGCCGGCAAACAGGTCGGGCAGCACAAAGCACTTGGTATAGAACGAAAAAGGCTGCAGCAGCAGTCTCTCTTCGGTGCCGAAGTGCAGGGGTGGGTCGGTGTCCACTTCGAACTTGATCTTGGTCTTGGTCTGCCTGCTGCCCTTCACCTGCAGGTCGTACACATTCGTGTTGTTCTTGAGAAAGGCAGAAACGATCGCCGTGGACACCTGCTTTTCCCGTTGGCGAATCTCTACATCGAAACCCAGCGCCGCGAACTCTTTTGTCACTGCATTGAAATAGGGCGTGAACGAAAACTGCGGGTCGGGGTGCAGCAAGGAAAAATCCAGATCTTCAGAGAAGCGTGGCAAGCCATGGAATATGCGCAGGCAGGTGCCGCCGTAAAATGCAGCTTTCTGAAAAAAGCCGCCGCGCTGCAGTCCTGCCAGCGCAATTTCCTGCATGACTTCGCGCAGCGCGTTGGTCTTCTCAAGCTCTGTACCTGCCTCGTATGGCGCCAGCATTTGTTCGACGATGCTCATCGCAATGCCTCCATGGCGTTGAGTAACAGCGTGAGCTGGCGTTGCTTGTGCCCCGCGTGTGCACACGCCTGAAAAGTGTCCAGCGGCATGGCGCGCAGGGCCTCTTCGTCCATGCGCAGGTCCTCAATCAGAAAGGCTTGCATGGCGGCCACACTGAACACGGCAAGATTGCGGGTCAGAGCCACCTTGTCGCACAGCGCCTTTTCGGGAGACGCCATGAGAAAGCGGGTGCCATCGGCATTCTGAGTCAGCTGGATGCCAGGGCGATACAGCGGCAAGGGCAGATGGGTATAGGAAAAGCGTCCCAGCGGTGTGTTCACAGCGGCAGAGCGGCCGGTTGTCACGGCGGTCACTTCGGTGACGCCTTCCGGAATCAGGCCATACCAGCTCAGCGCATAGTCCAGAGATACACAGGAGGGCCCGCGCAGCAGATTGGACACCAGCGGCAGAGACACCGGTGTGCGGCGTCGCTGCGGCCCCAGCAGATAGAGTCCCCGGCGCAGTGCAATGATGTCCTGCCGGGCCAGCAGGTCGGCAATCTTGTCATTCGGGCGGCGATAGTCGGACAGCAGCGGCAGCAGCGAGCCGTGGCTGAAGGGCACTACACCAAACCTGTCGAGCTGGGAATCGAGGCTCATGATTCAATTTTTTGCAGGGTTAATCGGAATATAGTCGATTATCTATGCAAAAACAAATCACTGCCCTCACCCCATCGGATACGGAATCGCCTTGTGCACCGCATCGCAGGCGGCCAGCACGTCCGCGCTCAGCGTCACGTCCAGCGCGGCCAGCGATTCGTCCAGCTGCGCCGCATCGCGGGCGCCGATGATGGTCGAGGCCACGAAATCGAAGTGCATGCTCCAGGCGGTGGCCAGGGTCGTGGGGCTCATGCCGGCCGCACGGGCGATCTCGATGTAGCGCGCGGTGGAGTCCAGCGTGCCCTGGTTCAGGAAGCGCTCCGCCATGGCGCGCTGACGCGGGTTCTGCATGGCCAGGTATTCGCCGAAACGGCTGCGGGCCGGGATCTGCTCGGCGTTGTACTTGCCGCTGAGCACGCCGCCGCCGATGGGGGAATAGGGCAGCAGGGACACATTCTCGCGTCGGCACACGGTGGCCAGCTCGTCCAGGAAGCGGCGGTGGAGCAGCGAGAAATTGTTCTGGATGGACTGGAAGCGGGCATAGCCTTCGTAGTCGGCAATGGTATTGGCCTTGGTCAGGCCGTAGGCGCTGTCGTTGGAGGTGCCGATGTAGCGCACCTTGCCGGCTTCCACCAGGCGGTCGAGCGCGTCCATGGTCTGCTCCAGCGGCACGATCGGGTCGGGCCAGTGCACCTGATACAGGTCTACATAGTCGGTGCCCAGACGGCGCAGGCTGCCTTCGATGCCGCGTTCGATGTGGTGGCGGTCCATGGCGGTCAGGCCGGCCCGCACGGGCGGCACCATCCAGCCGGCGGCGGCGCCCACCACCTTGGTGGCGATGATGATGGCATCGCGGTTGCGGGTCTTCAGCCACTTGCCGAAGATGGTCTCCGTCATGCCGATGGTGTCGGGGCTGGGGGGTACGGGGTAGACCTCGGCGGTGTCGTAGAAGTTGATGCCGCGCTCGAAAGCCTTGTCCAGGATGCGGAAGGCTTCCTTCTCGTCGCTCCAGGTGCCGAAACTCATGGTGCCCATGCAGATGGGGGTGACCCGCAGGCCGCTCTTGCCGATGTAGCGATAATTCATGCTGACGTCCTCATGTTGGAATGCCGGCGATGATAACCCATTGCCGTGCAGGGCCAAGCTGGTGGTAAGCTCTGGCCACCCCTTTTTCCCTCACCCTGGAGAACGCCATGCCAAGAACAACAAGAACGCTTATCGCCAGTTCCCTGCTCGCCCTCGTTTCCTCCTTCAGTTTCGCTGCCGGCCCGGCCGCCACCATCGACCAGCTGTCGTGGATGACGGGCACCTATGCCGGCAAGCTGGGTGCCAATCAGCTGGAGGAAAACTGGATCAAGGCGGAGGGGCGCTCCATCGCCGCCATGGTGCGCATGACGACGGGCGAGGGCGCCACCAGCATGTTCGAGATGATCACCATCGAGGAAGTGGACGGCTCGCTGGTGCTGCACATCCAGCAGTGGAACCCGGGCTTCGTGCCGCGCACGCCGGCGCCGCAGAAAATGGAGTTGTCGATGATTGCCGACAACCACGTGCACTTCACGGCGGTGACCGAAGGCGGCATGAAGTCGCTGGGCTATACGCGCAATGGCGACAGCTTCACCATTCATGTGGAGAGTGCCAATGGCAACAAGTCGGATCTGCCGCTGACGGTGCGCAACGTCTGGGAGTGACTCCGTAAACCGGGGTTTCGGCGTGCCAAGACTGTCACGGTAACTGCCGATGCCTCTCCTCTGCGCTGGCACGCCGTCACTGGACGACGCGCTGCAGGCGTGCGAGATCCCCGGTGGGACGGTTTATTCTTTCAGTAGTGCCGTGACTTCTGCGTCACGGTGCTGCTGTAGCCCGCCTCGCCCAGGCGGCGCAATGCCGCCCACGTGCCCTTGTAATAGGGCAGCACATTCTCGTCGACCGCATTGGTCACCAGATTGCCCATCACCCCCTGCCTGCCCATGGCCATCATGAACACCTGACCTTCGCGAATGCCTGGTTCAATATGCGCCATGCCCTGTGTGCTGCCGTAGTCGTTGTACAGCTCCACCAGATCGCCGCCGGCAATCCCCAGACGCTCGGCATCCGCCGTGCCGATCTCCACCAGAGTGGCTGGCCAGCGGCCCATGCGCGCAGGGCTGTGCTCGTCGTTGTAGAGCGACTGCCACAGCTCGTTGACGCGGCCGTTGTTCACCCAGAACGGATACTTGTCCTTCTGCGCCTGAGCCAGTGGCAGCAGACCGCTCCAGGGCGCCGGCTGAAAGCGGGCCCGGCCGTCCTCGGTGGCGAAACGCTCGGTGTACAACACTTCGGTGCCCACCAGGCGGTCGTTTTCCAGGCCCTGCACCGGCAGCTGCACGCCGTTGTTGCCCAGCGTGCGCAGGCGCTCGTAGGTGACCAGCTCGCTCTCGAACTGGCGGAAGCCATCCACGAAGGCGTCTTCCTCGCTGGCCCAGTCGAAGCCGCTGAAACGCGCCGCCATGGCGGCATTGCCGGCCTGGGTGTAGAGCGCGTGCAGCGTCTTGCCAATCTCGGCCGCGATCATGCAGTCGGGTTTGGCAATGCCCGGTGGGTCCATGAATTTTTCCGACAGGCGCATGCGGCGTTCGCCGTTCATGGAGGTCAGATTCATCTCGCCTGGCACGGCGGCCGGCAGCATGAGATGGCCGATCTCACCAATGGGCTTGGGGTAGAGGTCGATGGAGGTCACGAACAGGCCGCCCCTGTTGCTCACGGCGTCGTAAAGGATGTCGATCAGTTCAGCGGTGCTGGCGCCCCGCGACTGATCGATCGCCTCGCGCACGATGGCGGCACGGCGAGTGACGGCGCTGCGGTAATTCTGCGCGTTCAGGGCCGTGCGGAAGCCATCGCAGGCCCAGGCGGTGAGCATCCTGCCCTCGCCCGCGATGACGGCTTCATCGACGAAGGGGGCGGGTCGCCCACCCGGATACGGCGGGCGCACGTAACCTTCCTGATGGCCGCCCATGCGCACCACCCCTGCGCCGCGCCGGCCCCCGACATTGCCGGTGGCCAGCACCAGGTCCACCAGCGCGGACTGGATGCGGTAATTGTCATTGCCCCAGATGATGCCCTTCTCGTAGGCATGCATGGCGCGCGGACGATGGCCCGAGGCCTTGGGCTTGTAGGACCACTCCGCCGCCTGCCGCAGCTGTGCCACGGGCACGCCGGTGATGGCGCTGCACTCGTCCAGACTCAGCCGGTTGGCCTGCACGGCGGCCTCGAAACCGGTGGTGCGGGCGGCGATGAAGTCGCTGTCGATCCAGTTCTGCTCCACCACATAGGTCAGCAGGCCGTTGAACAGCGCGGTGTCGGTGCCGGGGTTGATGGCCAGGTGCAGCACATTCTCGGCACCGGCGGCTTGCTCGGCCACGGCGATGCTGACGGTGCGGCGCGGGTCGACAAAGATGATGCGGCCGCGGCCCACGGTTTCACCCGGGAACCACGCCTGCTTCTTCGCCACCGTGGCGCCCTGCAGGTTGGGAATCCAGTGCACCAGGAAATAGTTGGTCTGTGTCTCATAGGGATTGTTGCCGATGGACCACAGCACGTCGGCCACTTCGGCATCTTCGTAGCTGTTGTTCAGTTCGTTGATGCCCATGTCGCGGGTGGCGTGGCATTCGGAATTGTAGGCCGGTCGGTTGTGAATGCGCACCATCGAGGTGCCCAGGCCGGAGAAGATCAGCTTGCCCGTGGCCCAGGTGTTCTCGTAACCGCCGCCGGCACCGCCGTGGTCGAACAGATTGAACAGCAGGGCGTCGGGGCCGTCCTCGTCCAGAATGCGTCGGGTCAGCCCGGCGTACAGGGCCATGGCTTCGTCCCAGCCGGCCGGGCGCCAGTTGGCCCCGCTGTAGAGCATGGGCGAGCTCAGACGCTTTGCCGACACGCCGCTGCCGTTGGCAATCAGACTGGCCATCATGCCGCCGCGTGTGGAGGCCTGGCCCTGGTTCACCACGCAGTCCTTGTCAGGCACGATCATCACGTGCCAGTCCTGGCCGTCCTTGTCGCGCAGAGTGTTGCTCATGGCCGGGCTCAGGCAGGCTGCGAGCGGGGGCAGCGGCTGGGTGAAATCCAGCCCCAGCGCATTGTCCCGGGGCAACGGGCCGCCGGCCTGATGGCTCGGCCATTTGTAGGTCTTGTAGCCACAGCCGACGATGCAGAAGTGGCAGGTGAGATTGGTGGACTGAGCATCCGCCGGTGGCAGCACGATGCGGTCGCTGAACTGGCTCATGCGCTCGCCTCCTGGGTCAGCATATTGCGCTGACGGCCGTAGATCAGGCCCTGCACGCCCACGGCGCGGATCTCGCCGCTGGCATCGATGTCGAGCTGGATGCGCGGCAAGTCCTGTGTCGCCTGGCCTATCACCTGCTGGCCGCCCATCTCCGGGTCGAACACGCTGAAGTGGCAGCCGCACTTGTAGCGGCGGGAACTGCTTTCATAAGTGGTCGGGCAGCCCATGTGCGGACACAGGATGCTGTAGGCCACGATGTCCTGCTGCGGGCCGATGCCGCCGGGCACGGCATGGCCGAGCTTGAGCAGCTGGCAGGCGGAGGATTGGTCGGGGTAGGTGAAGCTGACAGGGTGATTCTCCACAAGGGCATCCACGCGGCCCAGACTCTGCACGGGGAAGTCGAGCGAGCCGGCATTGCCGGGGGCTGCATTCTGGGCGAAGGTGCCGTGGGTGGCGGCAGCGGCGGCACCAAGGCCGGTGAGCTTGAAGAAGTTGCGACGGCTGAGAGTCATGCGAGGGCTCCAGAGGCTGAATGTTGGCCGGCATTCTAGGCGTGAAGTGTGACGGCAGGCAAAACTAAAACCGCGATAGGAAACCGGGTCAGCGGAAACCGGGGTCAGCGGAAACCGGGGTCAGAGAAACGTTTTCGCTGGAAACGTTTCTCTGACCCCGGTTTCCGACCCCGGTTTCCGCTGACCCGGTTTCCGCTGACCCCGGCTTCCGGCTCGGGCTTGACTTCGGTCTCTGCCCGCCTACACTCGGCTGCAACAAGGGGAGTAGCTTTTCCGCCGCAGTATCGTCATCACGGCCATCTGACACTGCATCAGACAGCCCGGTGCTGCGGGCAACGCCAGCGTTGCAAGCGAGACCTTGCCCATGGGCAAGGTAAGTGCGCGCGACACACACGCAAGGGCCTGATGTCCATGGGATTCAGGCCCTTTTGCGTTTATGGAGCGTGGCATGGAAACGATTGGCAATGGCGGGATGTGGGCGCTCTTTGCCCTGATCGTCACGGGAATGCTGCTGATAGACCTGCTGTTGGTGGGGGGCGGCAAGCAACATCGGGTGTCCCTGAAAGAAGCCGCGGGCTGGTCGCTGGCCTGGGTCAGCGTTTCACTGCTCTTCGCCGCCGGGCTCTGGGCTTACCTTGATGATGTCGCCGGCCGCGCTGTCGCCAACGACAAGGTGATGGAGTTCCTCACCGGGTACCTCGTCGAAAAATCCCTCGCTGTCGACAATGTCTTCGTCTGGATGATGATCTTCAGCTACTTCGCCATCCCGCTGGAGCTCCAGCGTCGCGTGCTGCTCTACGGCATCCTGGGTGCCATCGCGCTGCGCACCCTCATGATCTTCGCCGGCAGCTGGCTCATCACTGAATTCCACTGGCTGCTGTATGTCTTCGGCGTGTTTCTCATCCTGACTGGTGTGAAGATGGTGTGGTTTGCCGAGCATGATCCGAACCTCGACAAGAACCCCTTCATCCGCTTCATCCGGGCCCGTTATCCCATCACTGACCAGCTGGAGGGCGAACGCTTCTTCGTGATGAAGGACGGAGTGCGCATGATGACGCCGCTGTTCCTGGCCCTGGTGCTGGTGGAACTGACCGACGTGATCTTCGCGGTGGACAGCATCCCCGCTGTATTTGCCATCACCACTGACCCCTTCATCGTGCTCACCTCCAATCTCTTCGCCATCCTCGGCCTGCGTGCCATGTACTTTCTGATGGCGGATCTGGGCAATCGCTTCGAGCTGCTCAAGTACGGTCTGGCGGTGATCCTGGTATTCATCGGCACCAAGATGCTGATCGTGGACTGGTACAAGATTCCCGTGCTGGTCTCGCTCGGCGTGGTGGCGAGCATCCTGCTGATCTCGGTCATCGCGAGTCTGTGGCACAGCCGCCGCAAGCAGCAGCGCTGAGCGCGATTGCCGCGCGGCGGGGCCGCAACGTATGATGCCTGCCCTATGTTGCACCGAGCCCCGCCAAGCGATCTTCTGGAACTGCTGCCCGCCAGCCTCCACCCGCATTGCGTCAGCCAGTTCTTTCCCCGTGGCGCACGGCTGTTCGAAACCGGACGCAAACCCGAGTACATGTACTTCGTCGAATCCGGCGAGGTCACCCTGGAGCGCTACAGCCTCGACGGCAACACGATCATCCTGCAGCGCACCCGCCACGGCTTCGTAAGCGAGGCCAGCCTGCAGTCTGCCACTTATCACTGCGACGCCGTGGCCGTCATCGATACCCTTGCCGTGCGCGTCCCACTGCGCGATCTGCGCCAGGTACTGGCCAGCGATCCGACTTTTTCGATGCGCTGGGTCGGCATGCTCAACCGCGAGATCATGCGCCTGCGGCGGCAGTGCGAACGCCTGAGCCTGCTCAAGGTGGAAGAGCGCCTGCTGCATCTGGTGGAAACCGAGGGCAGTGAGGGGGTCTACCCGCTGGGCTCCGGACTCAAGTCCATCGCCCGACAACTGGGAGTGACCCACGAGGCGCTCTACCGCTGCATCGCACGACTCGAGAAGGCGGGGCGCGTGCGCCGCGATGCTGACCGACTGTTCCTGCTCAAGCCCTGAATCGCGCCCCTTTCTGGCTATGATGACAATAGGGAAATTGTGGTAGCCCTTGCCACAAAGGCCGCGTTAAGCTCGCGGCACCTGAATCAACCACATCCAGCTACTAGAGGTGATCTCGATGGAAAGCAACAAGCAGAACAGTGCCGGCAAGTGTCCGGTCATGCACGGAGGTGCAACCTCGTCCAGTGCCAGCATGGCCAATCAGGCATGGTGGCCGAATGCGCTCAACCTGGACATCCTGCACCAGCACGACACCAAGACCAACCCCCTGAAGGAAGTGAACTACCGCGAAGAACTCAAGAACCTGGATGTCGCGGCCCTCAAGAAAGACCTGCACGATCTGATGACGGACAGCCAGCCCTGGTGGCCGGCTGACTGGGGCCACTACGGCGGCCTGATGATCCGCATGGCCTGGCACGCCGCCGGCACCTACCGCATCGCCGACGGCCGAGGTGGCGCCGGCACGGGCAACCAGCGCTTCGCGCCCTTGAACTCGTGGCCCGACAACGTGAACCTCGACAAGGCTCGCCGCCTGCTGTGGCCGATCAAGAAGAAGTACGGCAACAAGATCAGCTGGGCCGACCTGCTGGTGCTGGCCGGCAATGCCGCCTACGAATCCATGGGGCTGAAGATGTACGG
>Ga0255220_1000042_pt1 | contig 49041 bp, 35 predicted proteins | sample Miss_Colum_RepB__FD_188423 | JGI IMG/M metagenome (GOLD analysis project Ga0255220, IMG submission 188423) | Freshwater microbial communities from Mississippi River, Louisiana, United States - Miss_Colum_RepB_8d | ecosystem: Environmental > Aquatic > Freshwater > River | place: USA: Louisiana...
GCACGAAGGCTGCGTGGAACAGATCCAGAGGCTGTTCACCGAGTGTCTCTACGCTGCCAGCCCGCGCCTTGATGTGGTCGGTCGTCTGCGCGTCGATGAAAAGGAACTGGACCCGGCTGTTCAGCAGCGTGTCGAAGCGCTATGGGAGCAAGTTGATGAGAGCAATCTGTTCGAGTTGACCGACTTTGCAGGCTACAACGCTGAATTCCTCAAGCTGTTTGGTTTCGGTGTGACGGGTGTCGATTACGATGCCGAGACCAGTCCTCTGGTCGAACACAACTTCTGATCAGGGCTGCGGTCGCACTGACTGCAGCCAGGGGTCCAGGGTTTCCCACTCCATCGAGAACATGTGGGGGGCCATGAACACCAGCCCCGCATCCACGATCGCGCCCGCCTGTTCGAGGGCGGTGCGCGTCTCCTCGAATCGATTCATCCAGCTCAGTTCGTCCTGGTCGCCGATGCGCAGATAGATGGGCATACCGCGCAGCCCTGCTGCATCAAGCCGTTCCGGTACCAGGGCTGGAACGGCCATCACACCGAGATAGTCCTCGGGCGAGCCTGCTGCAATCTCCAGCGCAGACATGCCGCCATTGGAAATGCCGGCAAGCAGGGTCTTGCCATCGGCGATTCTGGCATCCTCCTGCAGAACATCGACAAGCAGCGGAATCAGTGCGTTGTTACTGCCGCGAAACGATCGTCCATTGGGCGACACCGGCACTGCCACGGCCCAGCCACGCTCCCTGAGCTCCTCGCCCAGCCAGAAATGCAGATCGCGCGCAAGGGACTCGTCGCCGGAGCCACCGGGCATGAGAATCACCAGCGGAGCACCGTCAGCGGGTGGCGAGGAGGGCAGCATGCGGTAGACAGTCAGCGTGCTGGCATCGGAGAGCGTCAGTTCCACGCGTTCGGTTTGTGCCTGCGTGGTCATGGGCAGCAATGTCAGGCAGGCTGCCGTCAACAGATGGAAGAGTTTTTGCATCGGCAGGATCGCCCTTTGGCAACAGGATTGTTTAACGTTGATTACAGATATTTCGAGCTCGCATTCGGTGCGAGCGCTCTGTTCATGTGCTCTTTTGGTGCATCGTCGAAGCTTGGTGCTGGCCGGGAAAATTCGTGCCATTTCAAGGTTTTTTCAAGCCTTGGGAAGCAAAAATATATTTCCCGGTGAACCATTGACGGGCATGGCGCGTAACCATACCATGCGCGCCGTTTGCATTCCCCACCCATTCTTTTCTGATTCCCTGGATCTATGCGTATATCGACTCTGATTGTCGCCTTGTTGTTCGCAGTAGTGACCTATTTCCTCTGGGCGATGGTGAATCGTCCTACTGAAGTCGTGCCCTGGCCTGAAGAGATCAGCGGCTTCGCGTTCTCGCCTTTCCAGAAAGGGCAGAATGCTATCTACAACGTCATGCCCTCGGAAGAAGAGATCCGCGAGGACGTCGAGCTGTTGTCCGGCAGCACACGTGCCCTGCGCACGTACTCCAGTCTGCGCAGCCTCGCTGCGGTGCCCGACATCGCGCGCGACTACGGCATGGATGTCGTCATCGGCATCTGGCTGGGCATGGACACCATCATCAATGAAGACGAGATCCAGGCGGGGATTGCCCTCGCCAATGCCAGCACGAACGTGACGAGTGTGATGGTCGGCAATGAAACCATTCTGCGCGGCGAATTCAGTGCCACCGATCTCGGAGTGCTGATGGATCGCGTCCGTCGAGAAGTGAATGTGCCGGTCAGCACGGCCGAGCCATGGCATGTTTGGCTGCGCTATCCCGAACTCGCTGACCATGTTGATTACATTACGGTACATATGCTGCCTTATTGGGAAGGCATAGACGTGGATATCGCCGTCGACTACATCGTCGACAAGATGGAGCAGCTCGAAGCCGCATTCCCCGACAAGCAGATCCTGATTGGCGAAGTGGGTTGGCCGTCCGACGGTCGCACACGTGAAGCGGCGGTGGCGAGCGAAGCCAACGAGGCACTCTTTCTGCGTCGCTTCCTGCACCGTGCGGAGGAGCTCAACTACGAGTATTTTCTCATGGAAGCCTTCGATCAGCCCTGGAAGGCCGAAAACGAAGGCGGTGTAGGGGCCTACTGGGGTGTCTATGATGTGGAGCGCAATCCGAAGTTTTCCTTCGCGGAGCCCATCGTTCGCGTGCCAGGCTGGGAAGTGCTGGCGGCGATCTCCATCCTGACCTCTGTGATCATGCTGGCCATCTTTGGCATCAACAGCAAGGCACTGAAGACCAAGGGCTATGGCCTGATGGCACTTGTAGCCTCAGTGACAGCGACAGTGTTGGTCTGGATCATCTATGATTACTCGCAGCAATATTTGACCATTACTTCCACCATCGTTGGCATCCTGCTGATGATCGGCATGCTGGGAGTGGTGACGATCCTGCTGACTGAGGCGCACGAGTGGGCGGAAGCGCACTGGTACACCACGCGTCGACGTCAGATCAAACCTACGCAACTGGTGATGACACGAACGCCGAAAGTGTCCATCCATGTGCCGGCGTACAATGAGCCGGCGGACATGATGATCGAGACTCTGGATGCGCTGGCGAAGCTGGACTATCCCGACTTCGAAGTGTTGGTCATCGACAATAATACGCGTGACGATGCAGTATGGCGCCCGGTGCAGCTTCACTGCGAGAAGCTTGGTGCGCGCTTCCGTTTCTTCCACGTCGCACCCCTGTCGGGCTTCAAGGCCGGTGCACTGAATTACGCGCTGGAGCGCACCCATCCTGAGGCAGAGATCATTGCGGCCATCGACAGCGACTATCAGGTAGAGCCGAACTGGCTGAGTGATCTGATCGGTGCCTTCGAGAACCCGAAGATGGCTATCGTGCAGTCGCCGCAGGATTATCGCGATCACGACGACAATGCCTTCAAGTCAATGTGCTTTGCCGAGTACCGCGGCTTCTTCGAGATTGGCATGATTACGCGCAACGAGCGCAACGCCATTATCCAGCACGGCACCATGACGCTGGTGCGTCGCAGCGCGCTGGAGCAGGTGGGTGGCTGGGGTGAGTGGTGCATCACCGAAGATGCCGAACTGGGTCTGCGTATTTTCGAGGCAGGCTACGAAGCCATGTATTTATCCTACAGCTACGGCCGCGGTCTGATGCCCGACACCTTCATCGACTACAAGAAGCAGCGTTTCCGCTGGGCTTATGGTGCGATGCAGATCCTGCGCAAGCACACCCGTGATCTGTTCAGCGCGCGTGGCTCACGACTCACCCATGGTCAGCGCTATCACTTTCTCGCCGGCTGGTTGCCGTGGGTGGCGGATGGTTTCAACCTGGTGTTCAACTTCGCGGCCATCGCCTGGACCATCGCGATGATCCTGTCGCCAACACAGATCGACGCACCGCTGGTGATGTTCTCCGTGCTGCCCTTGTCTCTGTTCGTGTTCAAACTGTCAAAGATGGTCTACCTCTACCGCTCCCGTGTGAAGGCGAATCTGCGACAGACACTCGCAGCGGCCATAGCCGGTCTGGCGCTGTCGCACACGGTGGGTATTGCCACCCTGCGTGGCATGTTCACGGACGACATGCCTTTCGTTCGCACGCCCAAGTGTGCGCGTCCCTCGGCAGTGCTGCAGGCACTGACGGCGGTGCGCGAGGAATTGCTGATGCTGGTGAGTCTGTGTCTGGCGGTGGCGATGCTGAACATGATTCCGCGTGAGTTCAGCAGCCCCGATCTGCGCATCTGGAGCATCGTGATGCTGATTCAGGCGACTCCTTACGCAGCGGCGGTGCTGGTGTCCTTCGTCAGCTCTTTCCGCTGGCCGGCACGCTTGCTGGGTGGCGGTATCAAGCGCAATGTCTTCATCCGCGGTGCCTGATACGAGAATTGCAAGGCTGGGTTTTTGACTCGATGTTACGAGTTATTCGGGGTCGCCACTGGCGACCCTTTTTTTTGCCTAGGCGGTCAACCACCACAGCACATAGCCCAGGGCGAAGAGGCTGAGGTAGGCCATGCCGATCCAGGCGAACCACTGCATGCCGATTGATAGTCCCTGCTGGCGCATCAAGTCGAAATTGAGCCAGGCGAAAAAGGGCGTGGTCACGAAGGCCAGCGTCATGGCGAAGGTCAGCATCGGTGCCAGGGCGCTCTGGAAGAACAGAATGATGGCCATTCCGCTCAGCGCCTGCGCCACGATCCAGGCACTCAGTGTCCAATTGGCCGGCTCGCCGGGTGTTTGCCGCAGCAGATGAATGGACTCGTTCAGCGTGCGGGCGTAGCCATCCATCACCGCGAGCGTGGTGCCGAACATGCACAGAAAGGCGATGGCGGCAACAAGATAGCGCGACCAGTCGCCAATGGTGGCGGCATACATCGAGACGAGCTGCTGGGCGAAGGCACCGCTGGCCAGCGCGATCTCCTGATCTGAACCATGTTGCACCAGAGCGCCGAGGGCTACGAACACCAGTGCCAGGAAGACGGCGATGCCGTAGCCCAGGTTGAAGTCGAACAGGGCATCCGGCAGCGTCACGCGGGTCAGCTTCTGTTTCGACCGGGTCCAAAGCGAACTAATGGCGGAAATCTCTATGGGCACCGGCATCCAGCCCATCATCGCCACAAGGAAGGCGAGTGCCGAGAGCTGCCAGGGCGAGGGGCTTACAAAATCCGCCGGCGCCGTGGGGCCGTTCTGCCAGGCGATCAGCACGGCCACGCAGGTGGTGATGGTCAGACACAGCATGATCAGCTTGGACAGGCGATCCAGCAGCGCGTAGTGGCCCGCCAGCAGTATCGCCAGGGCAATGGCCAGCAGCAGCCAGCACAACACGGTCAGAGACAGTGTGACGGGGATGAAGTACTGCAGCAGGCTCGCCGTCAGGATCAACACTCCGGCCGTGTTGACGACGGCGGCGACGACATTCAAGGCGGTGAAGGCGATGAGTGTGCCGCGCCCCTTGCGCAGATAGCCCTGGATCAGGCTCTCGTTGTTGTCGAGCGTGTACTGCACGCCGAAGCGAAAGAAGGGGTATTTGAGCACATTCACCAGCAGGATCAGCCACAGCAGCTGCCAGCCGAAGAGTGCGCCGGCCTGCGTCGAGGCTACCAGGTGCGAACCGCCCACGGCGGCAGAGGACATGACGATACCGGGGCCCATGGCGCGCAGGCGCGCCTGCCAGTGCGGGGTGTTCAAGGGGAGTCTCCGAGAGGGTGAGAGGACGGGCCGAGTCTAGCCTGCCGCCCCCAGCGACACAATTGCAGGGAGCGCCGCCAGTGACGGGGGTTTTTGGTGTAGGCTGGCGGCCTTTGCCGACCGCGTGGTGACAAGTGCCGCGCGGCCGTCGACACCCGTTCACAGGTTGACCATGTCCAACACGCGTACCGCCTGGCTGCAGATTCATCTGTGCGTCTTTCTCTGGGGCTTCACGGCCATTCTCGGTCGCCTGATCAGTGTGCCGGCGCTGCCTCTGGTGCTCTGGCGCATGTTGGCTGTGGGGCTCGTGCTCCTGCTGCTGGCGCGCGTCTGGCGTGGCATCCTGCGACTCTCGGCGCGCCACTTACTCGCCTTTCTCGGCGTCGGAGTTCTCGTTGCACTCCATTGGCTGACGTTCTATGCCGCTGTGAAGCTTGCCAACGCCTCGGTGGCCGCCACTTGCATGGCGCTGATCCCCGTCACCTTGTGCTTCATCGAACCCCTGGTGACCGGACGCCCCTTCGTGCGCCGCGAACTGGTGCTGGGGGTACTGGTGCTGCCCGGCGTCGCCCTGGTGGTGGGCGGCACGCCGCAGGAAATGAACACGGGCATTGCCGTGGCCATCGTCTCGGCGGTACTGGCGGCGCTCTTCACCGCCTACAACAAGCGACTGATCCTGCGCACCGATGCGCTCAGTGCCACTGCTTTGGAAATGCTGGGTGGCGGGGTGTTCGTACTGGTGCTGTCGCTGCTGCTGGCAGCACTCCCGCTGGCCCCCTGGGAGGCTGGCGCCCTGCTGCCCCTGCAGCAGGAACTGCTGGCTCCGCCGGCCGGGCGCGATCTGCTGTGGCTGGGCGTGCTTGCCGTGGCCTGCACGCTGCTGCCCTTCGCCCTCTCGCTGGTGGCGCTGCGCCAGCTCTCGGCCTATGCCTCGGCGCTGGCGGTGAATCTGGAACCGCTCTACGCGATCCTGCTGGCCATCCTAATCCTGGGCGAGCAGCGCGAACTGGGGCTGACGTTTTATCTTGGTGCCGCCGTCATCCTGGCGGTCGTCCTTGTGTATCCTGTGCTGCTCAAAGCGAACAATCCGGACTCGGCGGCAGTCTCAGCTCCGAAGTCCCTGACATGAGGAGTACAGGCGATGCGTGAGGACGTCCTGCGCAGCAATCTCGATGAAGAGGCCTCGGTGCTGGAGATTCTGCGCGCCCTGAAACGGCTGGAACCAGACACCGACCCACAGCAGCTCAAGGCCTGGCTGGTCGAGCGCCTGCAGGAGGGGGCCGAGCGCGACGAGATCGGCTTCTATATCGACGAGTTCGGCGCCCGCGATGTCGTGGATGCCGAGCGCGACGAAGGGCTGGCCCTGCTGGCCGAGGAAGCCGTGTGGTCGGAACACAGCGACGTGATGCTGCATGTCTATGCCGCGGACGCGCTGGACTGAATCAGGCGAAGACCGGGGGTACTGTGGAATCCATCTATTACGTCCTGTGCTGGCATTGTCACCGCCGTTGCAAGCACTGCTATGAAGAGCGTTTCCGCCCCTATGTGCGGGATGAACTGGAAGCGGTGGTGGCCGAGGCCGAGCGCAATGCGCCGCGCATCGTCGCCAATCTGCCGGCGCGGCTGAGCTATCTCGACCACGGCGTCGAGCGCAGCGGCCGGCTCATACTCTCGGGCGGCGATGTGCTCACCGATCCCGTGCGCGAACGCGTGCTGTATCCCACCCTGCAGGCCATCCGCGAGAAGTACCGCGCGCAGGGCGGGGTACGCGTCGTGGTGCAGACCACGGGAGACCTGCTGACCCCGGTGATCATCGACGAGCTGCTGGCCCTGGGGGTCAACACCATTTCCGTGGCTGGCATGGACGACTATCACGTCGGCATGGAGGGCGACAAACGCCAGAAGCTCATCGACAGGCTGCTGGCCATGTTCGCCGCCGCCGGCATGCAGAACTCCGCCATCTTCGAGCCGCGGCAGCCTGGCGAGGACCTCGGGCCGCCCCTTTTCAACATGTTCGGTGCCACCGAGGAGGCCTGGATCGGCAAGCTCTGGCCACGCGGCCGGGCCTGGCAGAACGGGCTGTCCAAGGCCTCGCTGGAAGACAATTTCTGCAATGCCTGGTCGGGCGGGCTGAATTTTCTCAACCATGGACAGGCCGGTTCGGAGGTCTCCATCGACCCGACGGGCGATGTCTACCCGTGCTGCCTGAAGACGGCGCACCCGCTGGGCAATCTGCTGGAGGAACCACTGCTGGAGATCCTTGACGGCCTGCGCGCGCTGCCCGCTCTGCAGGCCATCAATGCCGGCTCGCCGCAGACCATGGGGCTCAGCCATGGCTGGAGCGAGGCGCAGTTTCTCGACGCCTGCCACACCACCACGCCGGACGGCCGGCCTTATCAGAACCTGTGCATCGGCTGCGATCGCTTCCATCAGCAGGTGTTGGGGGCAGTGCTCGACGAAGCGTCCCGCGAGCGCCGCGCCCGGCGTCTGGGGGTGCTGGCGCGCAGTTCGGCAGTCACAGGCAGCGTGAGCCAGGCAGAGGCGGGGGCTCCCGCATGCTGAGAGCGTTGACGGGACTGCTCCTGCTGGCCCTGCTGGCCACTGCCAGCCGCGCCGCCACGCCGGACCCGTCCGACTGGGACGCCGTGCAGGCCGAGGCGCGTGGCCAGACGGTGTACTTCCACGCCTGGGCCGGGGATCCGCAGATCAACGCCTTCATCGCCTGGGCCGGCGAACAATTGCAGGCGCAGCATGGCGTGCGTCTGCAGCATGTGAAGATCGCGGACACGGCGGACTCCGTCGCCCGCATTCTGGCCGAGCGCATGGCCGGCAATGTCGATCGTGGCAGTGTCGACCTGCTGTGGGTGAATGGCGAGAACTTCGCGGCCTTGAAAGCGAATGAACTGCTCTACGGCCCCTTTGCCGAGGCGCTGCCCAATTTCCCGCTGGTGCAAGCCGATCGTTTTCCCGAGATGCGCGAGGACTTCACCATGGCCGTGGACGGCTACGAGTCGCCCTGGACGCGCTCGCGGCTGGTGTTCTATTTCGATCCGGATCTGCTGCCCGAACCGCCGCTCTCCATGGCCGAACTGCTGGTGTGGAGTCAGGCCAATCCGGGGCTGTTCACCTATCCGCGCCCCCCGGACTTTCTCGGCTCCACCTTCCTGAAACAGGCGCTGCTGGAACTGGTGGTCGAGCGCGAGGTGCTCTACGCGCCTGTCGATCCGGACCAGTTCGAGGCGATCACTGCGCCGCTGTGGGCCTTCCTCGATGCCCTGCATCCCACGCTGCTGCGCGGCGGGCGCAGCTTCCCGGGCAACGGCGGCGAGCTGCGGCGCATGCTGGGCGATGGCGAGATCGCGCTGGCCTTTTCCTTCAGCCCGGCCGAGGCCAGTGCCGGCATCCTGGCCGGCGAGCTGCCGCCGACGGTGCGCAGCTTCGTGCCGCGCGGCGGCAGTATCGGCAATGTCAGCTTCCTGGCCATCCCCTTCAATGCGCCGGCGCGTGCAGGGGCACTGGTGGCGGCCAACTACCTGCTGTCGCCCGAGGCGCAGGCCCGTGCCTACGCGCCCGAGGTCATGGGCAGCACCACGGTGCTGAGCATGGACGCCCTGAGTCCCGCCGATCGGGCACGTTTCGAGGCCATCGATCCCGGGCCCGCCACGCTGCCGCCGCTGGCGCTGGGGGAACCCCTGCGCGAGCCGCACCCGTCCTGGATGGAGGCGCTGGAGCAGGCCTGGCTGGCGCGCTACGGAGTGCGCTGAGGTGCTGCTGCGGGCGGCTCCCTGGCTGGTCATCGCGCTGCTGCTGGCGCCTGTCGCCCTCGGGGTGGGGCTGACCCTGCTGCCGGCGTTCGGCTATCTGCCCGTGCTGGGCGGTGACGCCTTCAGCCTGACACCCTGGCGGGAGCTGCTGGCCACGCCCGGCCTGGGACGCAGCGTGCTGCTGAGCCTGCTGGCGGGTGTGCTCACGCCGCTGCTGGCGCTGGCCATCGTGCTGAGCTTTCTGGCCGGGGCGTCCGGCTCTGCCCTCGAGCGCTGGCTGCGCCGCCTGGTCGCCCCCTTGCTGGCCGTGCCTCATGCGGCGGCCGCTTTCGGTCTCGCGTTCCTGATTGCCCCTGCCGGCTTGCTGTCGCGCCTCGTGTCGCCCGCGCTGACAGGCTGGGAGCGGCCGCCCGATCTGCTGATCGTCAACGACCCCTGGGGCCTCGCCATGATGCTGGCCCTGATCCTCAAGGAAGTGCCGTTCCTGCTGTTGATGGCGCTGGCGGCGCTGCCGCAGTGCGAGCCCGGGCCGCGCGTGCTGCTGGCGCGCTCGCTGGGCTACCGGCCGGCGGTCGCCTGGGTGCTCTGCGTTCTGCCCGCGCTCTATCCGCTGCTGCGGCTGCCGGTCTATGCCGTGATTGCCTATGCCAGTGCGACGGTGGACGTGGCCATGATCCTCGGCCCGACCCTGCCCGCCACACTGAGTGTGAGTGTGCTGCAATGGTTCTCTGACCCCGATTTGAGCCTGCGTTTCCAGGCGGCGGCCGGCGCCGTGCTGCAGCTGGGCATCACCGCGCTGGCCATGCTGCTGTGGCGGCTGCTGGAGGCACTGGCAGCCCGGGCTGGCCGGCACTGGCTGGCGACCGGGCAGCGTGCCCGTGGCGAGGCGGCGCTGCGCCACAGCGGTCGTCTTGGCGTCGCCTTCCTGCTGGCCCTGGCGGTGGGCAGTCTGCTGGCGTTGCTGCTGAACTCGGTGGCGGGCTTCTGGCGCTTTCCTGACGCACTGCCGGGCAACTGGACCCTGCAGACCTGGTCGCGGGCCCTGCCCGAAGTGCTCGCGCCGCTGGGCAATACCCTGTTGCTGGCCGGCCTCGCCACCTGCATCGCCGTGACGCTGTGCCTGGCGGTGCTGGAGGCCGAGGCGCGGCAGGGCAGGCGACTGGCCCCGGCCCTGTGGCTGCTGTACCTGCCCCTGCTGGTGCCGCAGATCGCCTTTCTGTTCGGCCTGATCGTGGCCACCGAATTCCTGCGCTGGACGCCCGATGCGCGACTGGTGCTGTTCGCCCATCTGCTGTTCGTGCTGCCCTACGTCTTTCTCTCGCTCTCCGAGGCCTGGCGGCATCTGGACCCGCGCTGGTCACAGCTCGCCACCACCCTGGGCGCCGCGCCCTGGCGCAGTTTCTGGCGCATCCGGCTGCCGCTGCTGCTGGGCCCCTGTCTGAGTGCGGCGGCGGTTGGCCTGGCGGTCAGTGTCGGGCAATATCTCGCCACCCAGCTGCCCGGTGCGGGCAGGGTGCCGACGCTGACCACGGAAGCCGTCGCCCTGGCGGCGGGGGGCAATCGCGGCATCATCGCCGTCTGGGCGCTGCTGCAGGCAGCCGTGCCGATGCTCGGCTTCGCCCTGGCCCTGCTGCTGCCGCGCCTGCTGTGGCGTCATCGTCTTGGCATGAGGAGCACTGCGTGAACACCGTATCCGCCTCCAGCGCGACCCACAGACTGCAGCTCGCGGAGGTGCGGCTGAACCTGCAGGGCCGGGAGCTGCTGCGCCTGAGCGCCGAGCTCACGGCCGGCGAGATTCTCTGTGTGATGGGACCCTCCGGCTCCGGCAAGTCCAGCCTGCTGGCCTTTCTGGCCGGCTTCCTTGCGCCGGCCTTCGAGGCCTCGGGCGCCGTGCTGCTGGACGGACGTGACGTCCTGCAGTTGCCGGCCGAACAGCGCCGCATCGGTCTGTTGTTCCAGGACCCGCTGCTGTTTCCCCATCTCTCCGTAGGCGGCAATCTGCGCTTTGCGCTGCCGGCAGCCTGCCCGGACAAGTCAGCGCGCGTCGAGGCCGCGCTGGCGTCCGTGGGGCTCGCCGGCTTTGCCGAACGCGACCCGGCCACGTTGTCGGGCGGGCAGAAGTCCCGCGTCGCCCTGCAGCGTCTGCTGCTGAGCGAGCCCCATGCTGTGCTGCTGGACGAGCCTTTCTCGCGCCTCGACACGGCGCTGCGCCGCGAGGTGCGATCCCTGGTGTTCCAGACCCTGCAGGCCGCCGGGTTGCCCAGCGTGCTGGTGACGCACGACCCGGAAGATGCCGAGGCGGCCGGCGGTCGTGTGGTACAGCTGTAATTTGCCGTGGCAGGGCAGCGCGTACTAGCATTCGCCCCGATTCGTCACTGCCGCTGACTTGCTGATCAAGGACACGTTCTCCATGAACCGCTTTCTGCTGACCGAACTCGAAGCTGCCCTCGTCGCCGGCAATCTCACCCACAAAAGCCTGCTGGCGCGCACCGGGGACACCCCGAACCTGCAGATCCTGCCCCAGGCCAATGTCATCAAGATCGGGGGTCAGAGCTTCATTGATCGCGGCCGCAGCGCTGTGTATCCGCTGATCCGAGAGATCCGGCAGGCCCTGCCGCAGCATCAGATGATCATCGGCACCGGCGCCGGCACCCGGGCGCGCCATGCTCACAGCATGGGCATCGAGCCGGGCATGCCCATTCTGGCAGCGCGATCCCGCGGTGGGCCGCCTGTTGCCACACCGCACCGACGCGGGCTGTCTGATCCTGGCAGAATGCTTCGGAGGCAAGTCCGTCACCCTGTTCAAGGATGTCGTCACCCTGTTCACGGCGGACCCGAAGACGCATCCGCACGCCCGCTTCATGCGCGCGTTCCAACTGGACAACGGGCGCCGGCCCGAGCTGATCGGCGGGCCCTGTGCGGCGAACATGGGGGCACCCTGGTGCACGCCGACACTGACGCAGACGCCATGCTGACATTTGTCCTGCGCTTGGCACACCCGGGTCGGGAGCCCGCCGTGCGATGAAGCGCCGCCGCCTGTTGCAATGGCTGGCCGGTCTCGGCCTGGGCGCGGGTGGGGCCTGGGTACTGTGGCGGCCCCAGGAGCCGCAGCCCCTGCCGCTGCAGCAGACGGCCGCCGGCGTGCAGTTCCCCAGCATCGGCATTGCCCCCGGCCCGGTGGGGCAGAACCCGCTGCGCATTCCCGAACTGCTGGAAGGCGAGCTGCGCGAGGGCGTGCGGCATTTCGCCCTGCAGACGCAGCACGGGGTGACCCGCTTCTTCCCCGAGTTCGAGACGGCCACGCTGGGCATCAACGCCAGCTATCTCGGACCGACCTTGCGCCTGCGCTGTGGCGAGCCCATCGCCATCGATGTCCACAACGCGATGCAGGAAGAGACCACGCTGCACTGGCACGGTTTGAACGTGCCGGCGGTGATGGACGGCGGCCCGCATCAGATCATCGCGCCGGATGCGCGCTGGCAGGCGGCATTCACCCTGGACCAGCATGCCTCCACCTGCTGGTATCACTCGCATCTGCATCATCGCACCGGGCCCCAGGTCTACCAGGGGCTGGCGGGCATGCTGCTGGTGGAGAGTGCCGAGACGGACGCGCTGGCGCTGCCTTCGCGCTACGGAATCGACGATGTTCCCCTGATCTTGCAGGACCGCCGCTTCGGCGAGAACGGGGTACTGGAATACCCGACGGACGTCAGCACCCTGATGCGCGGCGTGCGCGGCGAGACCCTGCTGGTCAATGGCACACTGGCGCCGTATCTGGAGGTCCGCACGCAGAAGCTGCGCCTGCGTCTGCTGAACGCGGCCAATGCCCGCAGCTTCACCATCGCTCGCAGCGACGAGGCGCCCTTCGCGCTCATCGCCGGCGACAGCTCCTTCCTCGAAGCCCCGCTTCAGGTCAACAGCGTGACGCTCTCCCCCGGGGAGCGTGCCGAGATCGTGCTGGACATCGCCCCCGGTCAGCCGTTCTATCTGGTCAACCTGCCCGTATCGCCCTATCCGGCGTTTTACAACGGGCAGATGAACGGCATGATGCGCTCGCTCGACAAGGACGCCTTCGATGTTCTGGAGATCCGCCCGACCGCGACGCTGGAGAGCTCTCCGGCACTGCCTGCCGTCCTCACCACGCTCACGCGCCTGCGCGCAGAGGAGGCGAGCGTCTCGCGTTATTTCGAGCTCGGCATGGGCAACGGCCCGGGCAATGGCGGCGGCAGGGAAGGGCGCGGCGCGGGTGGCGGCGGCAACGGCGGTGGTAATGGCGGCGGTTTTGGCGGTGGCGTGTTCAAGCTCAACGGCTTGAGCATGGACATGGCTCGCATCGACTTCGAGGTGCAGGAGGGTGCCGTGGAAATCTGGGAGCTGCGCAATGTCTCGCCCATGATTCACCCCTTCCACATCCACAAGGTCCACTTCGAGATCCTCGACCGCAACGGCCAGCCCCCACCCCCGCAAGAGCGTGGCCTCAAGGACACGGTGCGCGTGCATATCTCCGAGACGGTGCGGGTCATTGCGCGCTTTGCCGGACACCCCGACCCGGGGCATTCCTACATGTTCCATTGCCACATCCTGGAGCACGAGGATCACGGCATGATGGGCCAGTTTGTAGTTGTCTGAGCCTTGCGCCAGCACGTATCATCTGCGGCCTTCAAGCCCGCGAAATGCCGGGCAATTCACAGCGACAGGCAGAACGAGACCGAACATGGGCGCACAGTGGAAAGCCAAGCACAAGGAGCTGGCGGCCAACGCCAAGGGCCGCATCTTCACCAAACTCACCAAGGAAATCATGGTGGCCGCGCGCAACGGCGCCGACCCCGACATGAACCCGCGTCTGCGTCTGGCGGTGGAAGCGGCCAAGAAGGCCTCCATGACCCGCGAGACCCTGGAGCGCGCCATCAAGAAGGGCGCCGGGCTGCTGGACGAGGCGGTGCATTATGAAAAGGCCATTTACGAAGGTTTCGCGCCGCATCAGGTGCCGGTGATCGTGGAATGCCTGACCGACAATACCAATCGCACCTACTCCAGCATGCGTGTGCTGTTCCGCAAGGGGCAGCTGGGCAGCTCGGGCTCGGTGGCCTGGGACTTCGACTATCTCGGCATGATTGAAGCCGTCCCCGTGGCCGCGGACGCCGACCCGGAACTGGCCGCCATCGAGGCCGGCGCGCAGGATCTGGAAGTCGGCGCCGAAGGCACGCTGTTCCTGACCGAGCCCACCGACCTGGATGCCGTGTGCAAGGCCCTGCCGAATTTCGGTTTCAAGGTCGAGTCCGCGAAGCTGGGCTATCGGCCGAAGAATCCGGTGAAACTGAGCGGCGAAGCGCTGGAGGAAGTGGAAGCCTTCCTCGACGCCATCGACGGCGACGACGATGTGCAGACGGTCTATGCGGGGCTGGCATCCGACTGATCCGACTGCATGGTCTTGACCATGGACGTGTCCGCAGGCGCAGGCTTGCCCGGTGCCAGGATTGCGCTCTTTCTTTCGTGACATGAGTTTATGACCCCCATCCCGGACACCGCCGCTCCCGACAAGCCGCCACGCCCCCGCGGCGGCCTGCTGCGCTCCAGCGCTGTGACAGGCAGCATGACCATGGTGTCCCGCGTGCTCGGGCTGGCCCGGGACGTGGTACTGGCGCGCATGTTCGGCCCCGGTGATGGCACCGACGCCTTCTTCCTGGCCTTCAAGATTCCCAACTTCCTGCGCCGGCTGTTCGCCGAAGGGGCCTTCAATCAGGCCTTCGTGCCGGTGCTGTCGGAGTACCGCGCTCAGCGCAGCCATGCCGAGGTCAAGACCCTGGTGGATGCCGTGGCCGGCAGTCTCGGCTCGGTGCTGGTGCTGCTCACCCTGGTGGTGGTGCTGGCCGCGCCGCTGCTGGCGATCCCGCTGGCCTGGGGCTTTCGCGACAACGCCGACAAGTTCAGCCTGTTCGTGGACATGTTCCGCATCACCTTTCCCTACCTGCTGCTGATTTCCCTGGCTGCCTTCGCCAGCAGCATTCTCAACAGTTACGACAAGTTCGCGATTCCAGCCCTGACCCCGGCGCTGCTCAATGTCGCGCTGATCGGCGCCGCCGTGCTGCTCAGCCCTCATCTGGCCCGGCCCGAAATGGCGCTGGCCCTGGGTGTGCTGGTGGCCGGCATTGCCCAGCTGGTGTTCCAGCTGCCCGCGCTGGCCCGACTGCGGCTGCTGCCCATCCCCCGTCTGAACCGTCAGCACGAGGGCGTGCGTCGCATCATGAGCCTCATGATTCCCGCCTTGTTCGGCGTGTCGGTCAGCCAGATCAATCTGCTGCTGGACACTTTCATTGCCTCGCTGCTCGTGTCGGGCAGCGTGTCCTGGCTGTATTTTTCCGACCGTCTGGTGGAGCTGCCGCTGGGCATCTTCGGCATCGCCATCGCCACCGTGGTGCTGCCGAGTCTGTCGCGCAAGCACGCCGACAAATCGCTGGACGAGTTCGCCGCCATGCTCGACTGGGCGCTGCGCATGGTGCTGCTGATCGCCGTGCCGGCGAGTCTGGCGCTGATCCTGCTGGCGCAGCCGCTGATCATCACGCTGTTCCAGGGGCAGAACTTCAGCGTGGATGATGTCACCAAGGTCACCAGCAGCCTGCAGGCCTACACGCTGGGCCTGCTCGCTTTCATGGCCATCAAGATCTTCGCGCCGGGCTATTACTCGCGGCAGGACACCCGCACCCCGGTGCGCATCGGCATCGTCGCCATGGTGGCCAATATGGTGATGAACCTGGTGCTGGTCTTCGTCTTCGACTTCGGCCATACCGGGCTGGCGCTGGCGACCTCGCTGGCGGCCATGCTCAACGCGGGCCTGTTGCTGCTGGGACTGATCCAGCAGAAGGTGTTCCGCTTTCAGGCGGGCTGGGCGCTGTTCCTGCTGCGTCTGTTGCTGGCGAATGTGCTGATGGGGGTCTTCCTGTGGTGGCTGGCCGGCGACTGGCGGGTGTGGCTGGACTGGGGCGTCTGGACGCGCATCGGCTGGTTGAGTGTGCTGACCTTCGGGGGGCTCGGCCTGTATGGCCTGAGCCTGTACGTGTCGGGCGTGCGTCTGCGGCATTTTCAGGGGCAGTCGTAGCAGGCTCGGAGGCCGGGCTGGCCTGCCGCCAGCGAACGGGCGGGCGCCCGCCCCCGGCGTGGGTGGGGAGCCAGCACGAAACATCGTGATACAGATTTCCGGCTGTACGCCCCACGAAACCCTGTGGCACGCTCTCTCCCATGCCCGAAAGACACGCCATTCGCCGGCGTTGGATTCGAGACGCGGAGGGTGGGGGTGGTTTGCTGACCGTCTGCCGCCAGGGATGGCGGCAGTCGAGCCTCCATGGATGGATTCACGGCGTGTCAGCGAACCACCTCCATCCTCCGCGTTCAAACCCGTAATCACGTGTATTGGAACCCGCACCATGGAACAACGCGAAAACGACAATCTGCACATCGTCCTGCAGGAAGAACTCCCCAGCCCCCGCAGCCTCAAGGAGGCCATGCCCGTCACCGGCGCCGCGCTGCAAACCGTGCTCGCCGGCCACAAGGGCGTCAAGGGCATTCTGGACCGCCAGGACCACAGACTCATGGTCGTGGTCGGCCCCTGCTCCATCCACAACGTCAACGAGGCCATGGACTACGCTCGCCTGCTCAAGCCCCTGGCCGACGAGCTGCAGGACACGCTGATGATCATCATGCGCGTGTACTTCGAGAAGCCTCGCACCACCGTCGGCTGGGAAGGGCTGATCTACGACCCGCATCTGGACGGCACCCACCGCATCGAGCATGGTCTGCGCATCGGCCGCCAGCTGATGCTCGACATCAACGCCCTCGGCCTGCCCATCGCCATCGAGGCGCTCGACCTCATCACGCCGCAGTACCTGCAGGATCTGGTGTCGTGGACAGCCATCGGCGCCCGCACCACTGAATCGCCCACCCATCGCAAGCTGTCCAGCGGCATCTCGTCGGCGGTGGGTTTCAAGAACAATGTCGATGGCAGTCTGACAGTGGCGGTGAACGCCATCCGCTCCGCCTCGTCCGCCAACTCCTTCATCAGCGTGACGGACGAGGGCAGGGTGGCGGCCTTCCGCACCTCGGGCAATCCGCACTGTCACGTGATCCTGCGTGGTGGCAAGGAGCCCAACTACGCGCCTGAGTTTGTGGTGCGCTGCGAGGACGATCTGCGCAAGGCCTTCCTGCCCTTGAACATCATGATCGACTGCAGCCACGGCAACTCGCAGAAGAATCCTCTGAAGCAACTGGATGTTCTGGAAAGCGTGACGCAGCAGATCGAGGCGGGCAACACGTCCATCATCGGCGTGATGATCGAGAGCAATCTGTGCGAGGGCAATCAGCCCATTCCGGATGATCTGGAGGAGATCCGCTACGGGGTCTCCGTGACCGACGCCTGCTTGAAGTGGGAGACCACGGAGGCCGCGCTGCGCGACATGGCCACGCGCCTGCGTGATGTGCTGCCGGGGCGCTGAGTGGCTAGTGTGTTCCCTGAGCCGTGAGCCGGAGGGGACCCAGCGGTTCAGGACACGCCGTGAATACGTCCCTGTAGGCTCGCTGCCGACATCCTTGTCGGCAGACGATCCTGAACCGCTCCGTCCCCTCCGGCTCACTGCTTCGTGTCACCCGATGCGCCTTCACTGCCTCAGCAGCACGCCGCGCAGGCGCGTGGCCATGCCCTGCAGCGAGCCCCCATGGATGGGTTCACGGCGTGTCCAGAACCGCAGAGCCCCCACCGACAGACGGACTCAATCCACATCACCCCAGCACTTTGCGAATGCTCTGCACCAGATAGTCGACATTCCCCTCACTGATCCCCGCCACATTGATCCGGCTCGAATCCACCAGATAGATGCTGTGCTCCTTCACCAGCCGCTGCACCTGGGCCACGCTCAGCCCCAGGAAGGAGAACATGCCCTTCTCGTGCTCGATGAAGCTGAAGTCGCGGTCCACCCCCGCCGCCCGCAGCTGCTGCACCAGCAGCGTACGCAGGCCGCTGATGCGCTCGCGCATCTGTGTCAGTTCCTGTTCCCAGTCCAGTCGCAGCACCGAGTCGCCCAGAATCATCTCCACCACGGTCGCGCCGTGATCCGGCGGCATGGAGTAGATGCCACGCGCCGTGGCCGCGATCAGGCTGGAGGCGGCCTTCATGGAGGCGTTGTTCTGGCACAGCAGGGTGAAGGCCCCTACGCGCTCGCGGTACACGCCGAAATTCTTCGAGCAGGAGCTCACCACGATCAGCTCGGGCACGGCGGCGGCCAGCAGACGCACGCCGAAACAGTCTTCGTCCACGCCGTCGCCCAGGCCCTGGTAGGCCAGGTCGATGAAGGGCGTGAAGCCGTTCTTTAGCGCCAGGTCACGAATGGCGCGCCACTGATCCTGACTCAGGTCGGCGCCGCAGGGGTTGTGGCAGCAGCCGTGCAGCAGCACCAGGTCGCCCGTCTTCGCCTGCTCCAGTGCGCTCATCATGGCGTCGAACTGGATGCTGTGGGTGGCGTAGTCGTAGTAGGGGTAGGTCGCGATCTGCAGGCCGGCATCGCCCAGCAGCGGAATGTGGTTGGCCCAGGTCGGGTCGCTCACGAAGATGCGCGCCCCCGGGTTGCACTTGTTGATGAACTCGGCCGCCAGACGCAGGCCGCCGCAGCCACCGGGCGTCTGGAAGGTGCAGCGCAGGTCGCGGGTGGACTCAGCCAGCTCGCGCCCCAGGATCAGTTGCGCCACATGTTCGTTGTAGAGCGTGGCGCCGGCCGGGCCGACATAGGTCTTGGTGACCTGCGTCGCCAGCAGACGGCGCTCGGCTTCCTTCACGGCACGCATCACCGGCGTGTGGCCGCCTGCGTCCTTGTACACGCCCACGCCCAGATCGATCTTGTGCGGGTTGGTGTCGGCGCGGAAGGCCGCCATGAGGCCGAGAATCGGGTCGGCTGCCAGGGGTGTCAGGTTCTGGAACATGGTGTTCTCCAATCAACGGGCGCGCAGCAGTTGCGCCTTGAGGGTGTTCTGCAGCAGGGACGCGCGGGTCATGGGGCCGACGCCCCCGGGCACCGGCGTGATGAACGAGCACTTGTGCTTGATGCCTTCGAAGTCCACATCGCCGGCCAGGCGGAAGCCGGACGCGCGGCTGTCATCGGGCACGCGGGTGATGCCCACGTCGATCACTACCGCGCCTTGCTTCACCATGTCGGCCGTCAGGAAGTGCGGACGGCCGATGGCGACGATGAGGATGTCGGCCGCGCGGCAGATCTCGGCAATGTTCTGCGTGCGGCTGTGCACCAGGGTAACGGTGGCATTGCCGGGATGGGTGTTGCGCGACATCAGCAGGGCCATGGGCGTGCCGACGATATTGCTGCGGCCCACCACCACGCAGTGCTTTCCCGCCGTGTCCACCTTGTAGCGGCGCAGCAGCTCCATCACGCCATTGGGCGTGGCGGAGATGAAGGTGGGCAGGCCCAGGGTCATCTTGCCCACATTGGTGGGACTGAAGCCGTCGACGTCCTTGGCTGGATCGATGGCCAGGGTCACCTTGATCTCGTCGATGTGTCTGGGCAGCGGCACCTGCACGATGAAGCCGTCGATCTCCGGGTCCTTGTTCAGCTGATCGATTCTGGCCAGCAGTTCTGCTTCGGTGACGCTGGCCTCCAGGCGGATGAGCGTCGATTTGAAGCCCACCTGGGCACAGTCCAGCACCTTGCTGTTGACATAGGTTTCGCTGGCGCCGTCATTGCCCACCAGGATCGCGGCCAGATGCGGAATCTTGCCGCCGCTGGCCTTGATGAGCGCCACTTGTTCCGCAATCTCCGCCTTGATCTGTTCGGAAGTTGCCTTGCCGTCGAGTAGTTGCATGTTCGGTCCTGCCTGTCGTCAATTGAAATTCGGGGGCTACCAGCTGCCGCTGTTGGGCATGCTGACCCAGGGCTCCTGCGGTGGCAGCGGGGTGCCTTCCTGCAGCAGCTCGATGGAGATGTTGTCGGGCGAGCGGATGAAAGCCATGCGGCCATCGCGCGGCGGGCGCAGGATCGTCACGCCCTTGCTCTGCAGATGGGCGCAGGTGGCATAGATATCCTGCACCGCATAGGCCAGGTGGCCGAAGTTGCGGCCGCCGGTGTAGACCTCCGGGTCCCAGTTGAACGTCAGTTCCACTTGCGCCTGTTCGTCGCCCGGCGCGGCCAGGAATACCAGAGTGAAGCGGCCCTGCTCGCTCTCGCGGCGGCTGAGCACCTGCAGGCCGAGGGCGTCGCAGTAGAAGCCGAGGGAAGCATCGAGATCGCTGACGCGAACCATGGTGTGCAGATACTTCATGACAGTGTCTCCGTCTACGGCGCGACGCTGCGGCGCAGGGTGATGGGGATGTATTCGCCGGCCTGACTCCAGTCGCCGTCGATGCGCACGGGCAAGCCGTCGGCGCCGAGTTCATCGCGAATGGTGCCGTAGTACTCGCCCTGGATGCGGGGCAGCAGCAGGCGGATGTCATTACCGTTCACGCTGATGCTGTCCACGCTCACGGCCATGATGCCGGCAGTGGGGTTGTCGAAGGTGCCGGTCAGCACACCATCGACCTCGCGCAGGGTGAAGATGATCTCGCGGTCACCGCCGATATTGATGTTGTAAGTGCCGCGCCATTCCCCGGCGAGCGAGGGCGACTGGGCACTGCCCGCGGGCAGCACGCTGGCGGCCAGCACACTGGCCAGCAGCAACAGGCAGGGGAGGGAGTTCTGGGGAAGAAGATTCATGGGTCGGCGCTCATGGTTGGACGGGGCAGCTGGTGGGCAGTTCCGCTCCCGCAGTGTTCGGTTCGGCGCGTAGTATAGTCGCAAGGCCCCTTGCGGGCACAGGAGAAAATCCGGGAGCGAACGCGCATGAAGGACGTGGGGAATCTGCTGCAGGGACTGCCCGATGCGGCACAGGGCGAAGTATTCGAGGCGCTGGTGAGGACTGGCGATGTGCTGGTCGAACGTATCGTGTCGCAGGGGCAGGCGAGTCCGCCTGGGGTCTGGTACGAACAATCGCGGGCCGAGTGGGTCCTGCTGCTGCAGGGGGCGGCGCGGCTGGAATGGGAGAACGGTGAGCAGGTGGCGCTGCAGCCCGGGGACTATGTGCTGATTGCGGCGGGGCGCCGGCACCGCGTGGCATGGACCGAGCGGGCCGGGCCGACGGTATGGCTGGCGCTGCATTTCCTGCCGTGAAGAACGAAGTTCGCCACCCTTGCCGGCGGCGAACTTCGTCAGGGCAGGGCCGGAAGACGTTTTGCAGTCCGGCGAACTGCTTCCTGTCGCAGCGCATGTCGTCGTTCCGGGTGACGGTGCAGCCGCCAGGCAGGTCACCTCTCGTCGTCCGGGGGTTTGATGATAAGCTTGCGCCGCCTGAATCCGCCGACCGGCGCCTTGCAAGGAAGTATGCCCCGATGAATGCAGCAGATCGTCAGAAATTCGTGTTGACCGTGTCCTGCCCCGAAGCCAATGGCATCGTGCGTGCGGTCAGTGACTTCCTCTTCCAGCGTGGCGCCACCATCAGCGATGCCGCCCAGCATCGGGACCCGGTGGCCGATCGCTTTTTCATGCGCGTGGAGTTCGAGGAAGTCGAGGCCACGCTGCCGGGCAGCGAGAAACTGCACGAGGATTTCCGCGAGATCGCGCAGCGCTTCGACATGCAGTGCAGCTTCTTCAATCTGGCCGTGAAGCCGCGCGTGCTGATGGCGGTGTCGAAACACGGGCATTGCCTCAATGACATTCTGCACCGCTGGAGCAGCGGTGTGCTGCCGGCGGACATCGTCGGTGTGGTCTCCAATCACGAGGATTTGCGTGGCATTACCGAGTGGTACGGCATTCCGTATCACTACTTGCCCGTGACGCACGCGAACAAGGAGGCGCAGGAGGACGCGGTGCTGGAGATCATCCGCACCGAGCGTGTCGACCTGCTGGCTCTGGCGCGCTATATGCAGATTCTGTCAGCGCAGATGTGCGAGGCCATGGCGGGTCGCGCCATCAACATCCATCACTCCTTCCTGCCGGGCTTCAAGGGCGCGAACCCGTATCGCCAGGCCTACATGCGCGGCGTGAAGATCATTGGTGCCACGGCGCACTATGTGACGACGGATCTGGATGAGGGGCCGATCATCGAGCAGGCGGTGGAGAAGATCGATCACAACTTCGATATTGACGAACTGGTCCAGATTGGCCGCGATGCCGAGTGCACGGCGTTTGCGCGGGCGGTGAAGTGGCATTGCGAGCATCGCATCATCGTGAATGGCAACAAGACGGTGGTGTTCAAGTAACCAGAGCGGGGAAGGCGGGTTTCGGGGTGGCGGCGAGTCAGCCGACACGCCGCAAGTACGTCCTTGTAGGCTCGGCGAGCGCCCTCCCTGGCGCTCGACGGTCGGCTGACTCGCCGCCACCCCGAATCCCGCTTCAGTCCCTGCGCGTGCCGCTTCCTTCAAACTGAACGTCTTGTCGCCGAGGGGTGGCCAAGTCCAGCCCTTCCCCCCAAGACGGCTTCCGGTTCAACCGGCAGACTTGCCGGGCGGCGTACCCAGAATCTTCTGCAGAAAAGGCGCCGTGTGGGACTTCTTCGCCTTCGCGATCTTCTGCGGAGTGCCCTGGGCTACCACCATGCCACCCTCGCGGCCGCCTTCCGGCCCCATGTCGATGACCCAGTCGGCTTCGTCGATCACGTCCAGATTGTGTTCGATCACGATCACACTGTTGCCTGCGTCCACCAGACGGTGCAGCACGCGCAGCAGCTTTTCCACATCGGCCATGTGCAGGCCCACCGTGGGTTCGTCCAGAATGTAGAGCACGTGCTGGCGCGCATTGCGCCGCAGCGCCACGGCCGGGCTCGCCTTGGCCAGTTCCGTCACCAGCTTGATGCGCTGGGCCTCGCCGCCACTGAGCGTGGGGCTCTGCTGGCCGAGGGTGAGATAGCCCAGGCCGACGTCCTGCAGCAGGCGCAGCGGATGGTGAACCTGGGGCACCGGCGCGAAGAATTCGACTGCCTGGTCCACATTCATGGCCAGCACTTCGCCGATATGCCGGCCCTTGTAGCGCACCGCCAGCGTGTCTTCATTGAAACGCCAGCCATGACAGTCCTCGCAGGCCACGCGCACATCGGGCAGGAAACTCATCTCGATGCGGCGCATGCCATTGCCCGCGCAGGTCTCGCAGCGACCACCGGCCACATTGAAAGAGAAGCGACCCGGCCCGTAGCCACGCAGACGCGCATCCACCGTGTCGGCGAACAGCTTGCGGATCGGGTCGAACACGCCGATATAGCTGGCGGGGCAGGAGCGGGGTGTCTTGCCAATCGGTGTCTGGTCCACCTGCAGCAGGCGGTCCACGCTCTCCCAGCCGTGCAGTGCCGCACAGCCGCTCGGGGCTGGCGCCTTGCGCCGCGTGCCGCGGGTGGCCAGAACGGCGCGCAGAGACTCGTGCAGCACGCCGCGAATCAGACTGCTCTTGCCACTGCCGCTGACGCCGCTCACGGCCACCAGGCGGCGCAGGGGAATGGCCACATCGAGTTTGCGCAGAGTGTGCAGCGTGGCGCCTTCGATGCGCAGGCTCTCCGGTGCCCGGGCCGCACGTGCCGCCTCGTCGCGCAGCTGCGGCAGCGGGTGGCGCAGCGGCCGCGCCAGGAACTGGCCGGTCAGCGAGGCCGGGCTCTGCTTGAGCTGCTCCAGGGTGCCCTGTGCCACGATTTCGCCGCCCCGGCTGCCCGCGCCAGGCCCCACATCGATCAGATGGTCGGCCTCGGCCATGGTGGCGTCGTCGTGCTCGACCACGATCACGGTATTGCCCTGCTGCTGCAGCTCGCGCAGCGTGCCGATGAGACGGGCGTTGTCGCGCGCATGCAGGCCGATGGTGGGTTCGTCCAGGATGTAGCACACGCCCTGCAGGCTGGAGCCGAGCTGCGAAGCAAGCCGGATGCGCTGGGCCTCGCCGCCGCTGAGAGTGGGGGCCGCGCGGTCCAGACTCAGATAACCCAGACCCACCTTGTTGAGAAAGCGCAGGCGTGCGCCGAGCTCCGGCAGCAGGTCGCGGGCGATGGCGCTCTGCTGACGGTCGAAGCGCAGTCCGGCAATGCGACGTTCCGCTTCCAGCACCGAGAGTGCCGTGAGCTCGGCGATGGACTGCCCGTGCAGGCGCACCGCGAGAGCCGTGGGGTTCAGGCGTCGCCCCTTGCAGGCCGGGCAGCAGACAGGCGCCGGCGCGGGTTCGTCCTCGCTGCCGGCGCTCTCCAGCCAGAGTTCCTCTTCTCCCGTCTGGTCCTCGGTGAAACTCGCGATGATCTCGCCCGTGCCATAGCAGCTGGTGCACCAGCCGTGGCGCGAGTTGTAGGAGAACAGGCGCGGGTCCAGCTCGTCGAAACTGTCGCCACAGGAGGGGCAGGCGCGGCGGGTGGAGAACAGCCGGTCCCCTGTGCGCACGCCGTCCGCCTGAGCGGCCGGAGCGATGATCACCAGACCATTGGCCAGGTCGAGGGCCTGGTCCAGCAACTCGCCGATGGCGGCCTCCTGCCGCGCGTTCACCTTCACGCTGCCCACGCCGATGGCGATGTCGTGTTCCTTGTAGCGGTCGAGCACCGGCCAGGGGGCGCTGGGCAGCAGGCGGCCGTCCACGCGCAGCTGCCGATAACCGCGTGCCGCGGCCCAGGCGGCCAGTTCCTTGTAGATGCCCTTGCGCCCCACCACCATCGGCGCGAACACAGCGATCTCCTGGCCGCGCCAGTCGTCCAGCACGCGTTGCAGGATCATGTCGCGGCTCTGCGGGGCGATGGCCTCGTCGCAGCGCGGGCAGTGCTGCGTGCCCAGCTTCACGTACAGCAGACGCAGGTAGTGATGAATCTCGGTGAGCGTGGCCACCGTGCTCTTGCGGCCGCCCCGGCTGGTGCGCTGCTCGATGGCCACGGTGGGCGGAATGCCGTGGATGGCATCGACATCCGGCCGGGTGGCCGGCTCGACGAACTGGCGGGCATAGGCATTGAGCGACTCGAGGTAGCGCCGCTGGCCCTCGCCGAACACGATGTCGAAGGCCAGGGTGCTCTTGCCGCTGCCGCTGACGCCGGTGATCACGGTGAACTGATTGAGCGGAATGGCGACGTCGATGTTCTTCAGATTGTGCTCGCGCGCGTGGTGGATGCGGATGGCAGTGGGGCGGGGCAGGGCGGGCACGGCCGCGCCTGCCTCGCGCACGCTGGCGGTGCGCAGGGCCTGCAGGCTGGTCTCGTAGTCGCGCAGGGCCACGGCGGTGAGGCCCTGGCCGGAGGCGATGAAGCTGGCCGGAGTGCCAGTGGCCACCAGGCGACCGCCATGCGCGCCGCCCTCCGGGCCGATGTCGATCAGCCAGTCGGCGGCACGGATCACGTCCAGATTGTGCTCGATGATCAGCAGGGAATGCCCTGCCTCGATGAGCTTGCGAAAGGCGCCCAGCAGGACGCGGATATCGTGGAAGTGCAGGCCGGTGGTGGGTTCATCGAACAGGAACAGCAGGCCGCGCGGCGCCGGGGCGGCGGCCTTGGCGGCCTTGCGACCCTTGCCGGACGCGGCACGCTGGGCCTGGGCCACTTCCGCCAGATGCCCGGCCAGTTTCAGTCGCTGGGCCTCGCCGCCGCTCAGCGTGGGCACGGACTGTCCCAGTTGCAGGTAGTGCAGACCCACATCGACGAGCGGCTGCAGGCAGACCAGCACCGCCGGGTCGTCGGCGAAGAAGGCCAGTGCCTCGCTGACCGTCATCTCCAGCACCTCGGCCATGGAGCGGCGGCCGGGCAGGGCGCCGCCGATGCGCACCTCCAGAATCTCGCGGCGATAGCGCTTGCCGTGACAGTCGGGGCAGCGCAGGTAGATGTCGCTGAGAAACTGCATCTCCACGTGTTCGAAGCCGTTGCCCGCGCAGGTGGGGCAGCGGCCGTTGCCGGCATTGAAGCTGAAGCTGCCCGGGGTGTAGCCGCGCTCCTGCGCCAGCGGCTCGGCCACGAAGCGTTCCCGCAGCACGTCGAAGGCGCCGACATAGGTGGCCGGGATGGAGCGGGTGGTCTTGCCGATGGGGCTCTGATCCACCAGCACCACGTCCTGCACCTGCTCGAGTCCGCGCAGCGCGCGGTGGGCGCCCGGCGCCTCGGTGGGGCGGCCGAGCTGCTTGCAGGCGGCGCGGTAGAGCACGTCGTGCAGCAGGGTGGACTTGCCCGAACCGCTGACGCCGGTGAGGCAGACCAGCTGGCCGAGGGGAATTGCCACAGACAGGTCCTGCAGATTGTGGGCGCTGGCGCCTTCGAGGTGGAGGGTGGGGGCGTTCGCCTGCAAGCAGGCTCCTGCCTCCTCAGCAACCCGACGCGCGCCCCGCAGATAGTCCGCCGTCAGCGAGTCCGCCGCCTGCAGCAGCTGCCCCGGCGTGCCCATGAAGCGGATCTCGCCGCCGTCCTTGCCCGGCCCCGGGCCGATGTCGATGATCAGGTCAGCCGCCAGCATCACCTGCGGATCGTGTTCCACTACCAGCAGCGTGTTGCCGGCATCGCGCAGCCGCTGCAGGATGCGGATCATGCGGGTCATGTCCCGCGCGTGCAGGCCGATGCTGGGCTCGTCCAGCACGAACAGCGTGTTTACCAGCGAGCTGCCCAGCGCGGTGGTCAGGTTGATGCGCTGCACCTCGCCGCCGCTGAGGGTGCGCGACTGGCGATCGAGCGTGAGATAGCCCAGGCCCACCTCCAGCAGATAGCCCAGGCGCGAGCGGATCTCGGTGAGCAGCAGTCGGGTGGCCTCGTCGAGGGCGCTGCCCGCCTGCCGGGGCATGGCCTCCAGGCGGGCGAAGAAATCGGCACAGTCTTCCAGCGACAGCGTCATCAGTTCATGCAGCGACAATGCCTGCAGGCCGTCGGCGCCCCGGGCCTGCAGCCGCCACCACTGGCTCTGCGGCTTCAGTCGCGTGCCCCGGCAGGCGCTGCACTCGGTGTAGGCGCGGTACTTCGACAGCAGCACGCGGATGTGCATCTTGTACGCCTTGCTCTCCAGCCAGCGAAAGAAGCCGTGCACGCCGTACCAGTGGCCGACCTGCGCGCGGCCGTCGCCGTCCAGCACCCAGGCCTGCTCGGCCGCCGTGAGACGTCGCCAGGGCACATCCAGCGCAATCTTCTGCTGGCGCGCATGGCGCACGAGGTCGTCCTGACACTCCTTGAAACTCGGCGTCTGCCACGGGCGGATGGCGCCCTCGGCCAGCGTCTTGTCGGCATCGGGAATGACCAGATCGAGATCCACCCCGATCACCCGGCCGAAGCCGCGGCAGGTCTCGCAGGCGCCGATGGGCGAGTTGAAGGAAAAGAGGCTGGGCTGGGGCTCGTCGAAGGCGAGGTCGCAGTCCGGGCAGTGATGCTGGCGTGAATAGCGCAGCACCGGCCCCGCCACCGTGTCGGCAGCGGCCATGGGGTAGACCAGCACCCGCCCCTGGCCCTGCTGCAGGGCGATGTCGAGTGCCTCGCTCAGGCGTTCACGGTGCGCCGCATTCAGCCGCACCCTGTCCTGCACCGCCTCGACCACATCCCCCTGACGCCCCTGCACCCGGGTATAGCCCTGCCGCGCCAGCAGTTGTTCCACTTCCTCGTCACTGAAATTGTGCGGCACGCGCAGGGGCACGCAGACGTGCAGACGCTGCTCCGCCGGCAGCCGGTCCTGCAGGTCGGCCAGGATGCTCTGCGGCGTGTCGCGACGCACCTCGCGCGCGCACTGCGGGCAGTGCAGCACGGCGAGCCGGGCATAGGCGAGTTTCAGGTAGTCGTTCAGCTCGGTCATGGTGCCGACCGTGGAGCGCGAGGTGCGCACCGGATTGCTCTGGTCGATGGCGATGGCCGGCGGGATGCCCAGAATGCTGTCTACGGCGGGTTTGTCCATGCGGTCGAGGAACTGCCGGGCATAGGCGGAGAAGGTCTCGACATAGCGGCGCTGGCCCTCGGCATAGACGGTGTCGAAGGCGAGGGTGGACTTGCCCGAGCCGCTGACCCCGGTGATGACGATGAGCTGTCCCAGAGGCAGGTCGAGGTTCAGGTTCTGCAGATTGTTCTGCCGGGCGCCACGGATACGGATGCTGTCGGCGGAGGCCGGCGTGGCGGGGTCGGAACTGTCTGTCGGGGCGTGGCCGGCGGGGGTGTGCATGCGGGGGGGTCTCGGTGGTGAATGCTGTAACAACATACAGTGTTTGTGTTGTGAGGCACAAGACGTCTTCCTGGCAATGCGGAGTCTGGAAGGCAGGCTGACGGCGGCGCGGGCGAGCTGCTACTATCCCGGCCTGTTTCCCCTTGCCCCCGGTGGCCCGATGGATGTCCTGCTCGCCTGTTTCGTCGTGATGATCGGCGCCTTCGTGCAGACCGCCATCGGCTTCGGACTGGCCGTCATCGCCGCACCGATTCTCTATTTCATCGACCCTTACTACGTGCCCGCGCCCATCACGACCTGTGCTCTGGTGCTCTCCGTGTTCAATGTCTACAGCTACCGGGGACATGTGAGCTTTCGCGGCCTGGGCATGGCGGTGATCGGCCGTGTGCCCGGCTCGCTGCTGGGGGCGGCGCTGCTGCTGTGGATCGACAAGGAGTGGCTGGCGCTGTGGATCGGCCTGTCGGTGCTGGGGGCGGTGGCGGTGAGTCTGAGTTCGCTGCGCTGGCAGCCGACGCCGGGGCGCATGCTGGCGGCGGGCTTCATGTCGGGCTTCATGGGCACCAGTTCGTCCATCGGCGGGCCGCCCATGGCCCTGCTGTGGCAGCATCAGGAAGTGAGTCTGATCCGGGCGAATCTGGCGGCGTTCTTCATCGTCGGTTGTCTGATGTCGCTGGTGATTCTGGCACCGCTCGGGCAGTTCGGACTGCGCCAGATCGCGCTGTCCATTCCTCTTTGGCCAGCCACCTTCGCCGGCTTCCTGCTGGCGCAGTGGACGATGCGGCAGCTGCCCCACCGGCAGCTGCGCCTCGGTTCGCTGGCCCTGTGCACCGTGTCCGGTGTCGCGGCCGTGCTCTCGTTCTGGTTCTGAGCCGCGCGTGTCAGTCGAGCGCCGGGAACTGCGGCAGATTCGCCACGCCGGAGCGCAGGCTGGCAGCCAGTGCGAGGGTGCGCGGCAACAGGCGTTCGAAGTAGAAACGCGCCGTCACCAGCTTGCCGGTGTAGAACTCACGCTCCGGTCCTGCAGGCGCCGTCTCCAGCGCGGCACTGGCCACGCGCGCCGCATCGGCCCAGATCCAGGCCAGCACGGTGTAACCGGCGAACATCAGATAGTCGTAGGCGGCGGCATTGACCTCGTCGGGGTTCTGCAGCGCCTTCATGCCCAGCTCCGTGGTCAGTGCGATCCAGCTCTGCAGCTGCTGCTGCACGACGGCCGTATAAGCTGCGTGAGGATTGCGCTGACAGAACTGCGTGACTTCCTGCACGAAGGGCTTCAAGGCCTCGCCACGGCTGGCAAGGATCTTGCGCGCCAGCAGGTCGAGCCCCTGAATGCCGGTGGTGCCTTCGTAGATCGAGGTGATGCGGGCGTCGCGGTAATGTTGCTCCTGGCCCCACTCGCGAATATAGCCGTGACCGCCCAGCACCTGGATGCCGTAACTGGTGGCCTCGATGCACACTTCGGACAGGAAGCCCTTGGCGATTGGCGTCAGCAGGGAGAGCAGCGCATCGGCAGTGGCGCGCGCCTGTTCGTCATCGCTGTAGCGCTCGATGTCGGTCTGCCGGGCAAGGAAATAGCTCAGCGCGCGGCCACCTTCGGCGAAGGCCTTCTGCGTCAGCAGCATGCGCCGCACGTCGGGGTGCAGGATGATCGGGTCGGCAGGCGCCGTCGCATCGGGACGCTGCGTGGCGCGGAACTGCACGCGTTCGCGGGCATAGCGCAGGGCCGTCTGGTGCGAGGCTTCCATCTGTGCCAGCGCCTGCTGGGCCACGCCCATGCGTGACTCGTTGATGAAGGTGAACATGCAGGCCATGCCCTTGTGCGGCGGGCTGATCAGGTAGCCGGTGGCCTCGTCGAAATTCATCACGCAGGTGGCATTGCCGTGAATGCCCATCTTGTGTTCGATGGAGCCGCAGCGCACCCCATTGCGCGCCCCGACCTCGCCCTGCTCGTTCACCAGAAACTTGGGCACCACGAACAGGGAAATGCCCTTGATGCCGGGTGGCGCATCGGGCAGGCGGGCCAGCACGATGTGAATGATGTTGTCCGTGAGATCGTGTTCGCCCGAGGAAATGAAGATCTTGCTGCCGCTGATGCGATAGGAGCCGTCCTGTGCGGGCACGGCGCGGGTGCGCAGCAGGCCCAGGTCGGAACCGCAATGAGCCTCGGTCAGACACATGGTGGCGGACCAGCGACCGGCGATCAGCGGTGGCAGATAACGCGCCTTGATGTCCTCGCTGGCATGGGCATTGATGGTCTGAATGCCGCCCATGCTCAGGCCCGGGTACATGGTCCAGGCGTGATTGGCGGTGGCATGGATCTCCATGCAGAAACCGGACAGCGAGGCGGGCAGACCCTGGCCACCGAGTTCCAGCGGCATGGACAGGCTGGTCCAGCCATTGGCGATGTACTCGTCATAGGCGGCCTTGAAACCAGGGGGCGTGGTGACTTCGCCGTCCTTCCAGCTGCAGCCGACGGCATCGCCCACGCTGTCCAGTGGCGCCAGCACTTCCTGCGCAAACTGTGCCGCACTTTCCAGCACGGCGTCGACGATGTCCGGCGTGGCCTCACGCCCCTGCGGAAAAGCAGCATAGTGGCTGGGGAAGTCCAGCACCTCATCGATGTGGAACTTCATGTCGCGAAGCGGTGCCTGATAGTGTGACATCGAGTGCCTCCTGGGGATGAGTCCGTGTGCCGCGAGCATACCACGCGGTCAATGGGCCGCCAGCGCATTAGAAGCTTGCACTCGCGACCCCTGGCTGAAGAGAGAGAACAAGCCGCTGTGGCAGCGTGAGGGCCTTACGCACCGAGACAAGATGCAGATCAAGAATCGGCACATCGTCCTGCCCCATCTCGAACGCATTCACTCGACGACCTCCTGTCGCAACGCAATGTGCTTGACCTGACCCCTGTGCAACGTCTGCGCGCGATCACGGACGGTGATCTGTACATGAACAACATCAGGCACGGCTGGTATTTCGTCCACTATCTGCAGACCTTCGGGGATGGCGTATCGACCGGCCTGAGAGCCCTCAGGTGTTCTCGGGGTTCAACCCCACCTTGTCGGCATAGAAGGCGCGAATGGCGGGCATGTCCTGCTCGATGTCGCCGGTGGGGTAAAAGAAGTCGGCCAGCCCCGCCTGCTTCTTGGCGGCATCTACATAGCCCATCAGGATTGGCACCCCGGCATTCACCGCGATGTGATAGAAGCCTGTTTTCCATTCCTTGACCTTGGCGCGTGTGCCTTCGGGCGGCACGAGCACCACCAGCTGCGGATGATCGCGGTACTGCTGGACCGTCTGTTCCACCAGGTTCTGCGCCTTGCTACGGTTGACGGGAATGCCGCCCAGCCACTTCATGAACCAGGCCACGGGGAAAGGGAACAGCGTGTGCTTGCCCATCCAGAACACCTGCAGGCGCAGTTTCAGCACCACCATCAGCATCAGCGGGAAATCCCAGTTGCTGGTGTGCGGTGCCCCGATCAGCACGAAGCGCGCGCCTTCCACCGGCCTGCCGACAGCCTTCCAGCCGATCAGCTTGAGCAGCACGATGGCGAGCAGGCGCAGCAGCGGCGTCATGACAGGCGTGTTGAACACGGTGCGGCGCATGGCTTACCAGCTCTGCACGTAGTCGGCGATGGCCAGCGGCTGCGGGCTGCGCAGCGGGCCGACTGGCTGGCCGACGTAAAGGAACGCAATGAGTTTTTCGTGGGCGGCCAGACCGAGGCCCTCGCGCACCACAGGATGCACGGCGAACGGCCCGGTGCGCCAGACCGCGCCGACGCCCTGGGCGTGGGCGGCCAGCAGCATGGCATGCGTGGCGCAGGCGGTGGCCAGGTCCTGTTCCAGCGCCGGCACCTTCGGCGTGTCGACCGCACAGGAAATGCTGGCGATCACCAGCGGCGAGCGCAGCGCCTTGCCGCGTGCCGATTCCACCTCTGCCTGGGCAAGTGCCGGATTATCGGCCAGGGCAGCGGCACCAAACAGATCGGCCAGGCGCTGCAGCGACTCGCCCTCGATGCGCAGGAAACGCCAGGGCCGCAACTGACCATGGTCCGGTGCGCGCAGCGCAGCGGCGAACATGGCCTGCAACGTTTCTTCAGAAGGCACGGGCCCGGTGACGCGGGGAACGGAGGTGCGCGTGAGCAGGGCGGAGAGTGCGTCCATGGGAGACCTGTACAGTGATTCCTGAAAGATCCGACCCCAGTGCCTGGCAAGGCAGGGCGGACCAGATTGCGGGCAAGAATAGTGGAACTCGCGGAAAATTGGGAGCCGCGATTGGCGGCCGGAAATTCGCGCTTTCTTTGTGGTATTAATTCCCACTAAAATGCTCAACAATTGCCTGAACCCAAGACAATACCGAACACGCGTTGCCCCGAGGCCCCTGCATGAATTCCGTTGCCGACCTGATTGCCGTCAGTACCGAACGTCCCGTCTACCCCCAGGCGAAATCGCGCTGGTTCGGCAAGACGGCGGGTCGTCGTCTGACACTGGTTTTCAGTTTCTATTCACCCGATGGCAATGAAGTGGCAATGCCACTGGCCAGCATGTCGGCCTATCTGAAGCGGGACTTCCCCTGGGTCGACATCATCCTCAAGCCGATCCTGATTGTGCGTGATGCCGAGGCCTACAATCCGGAAAACTACGCGCGCGCCATCGCCGAACTGCAGCCCGATCTGATCGCCTTTTCAGTGATGAGTCCGCACTGGTATCCGATGGAACCGTATTTTGCGGTGCTCAAATCCATGCTGCCCGAGCTGCCCATCTGCATTGGTGGCTATCAGGCCATGCTGTCGCAGGAGCAGACCATCGACAATCCGAACATCGACTTCATCTGCGTCGGCGACGGCGAGTACGCCATCGGCAATCTCGTGCAGTTTCTGCGCGGCAGCAAGGACGGTCCGGTGGATGGCATGTGGGAGAAACTCAGTGACGGCGAAGTTTTCCGTACAGAGCCGCATCAGATCGGCGATCTGGCAGCGCTGCCGTTTCCTGATTACGACATCTTCGAGAAGGACGGCAGCTTCCGCGACGTCAACACCTCCATCTTCGGGCCGAAGGAAAAGGTGGTGCTGCCCGTGATGACGGGCCGTGGCTGCCCTTACCGCTGCACTTACTGCTGCAACACGCCGCTGCTCGATGGCTGGAAGAACAAGAAGGAATTCCTGCGCAAGTACGAACCCGAGGCCATGGTCGACGAGCTGATCCGCCTGCGCGACCGCTACAACGTGGGCTACTTCGAATTCTGGGACGAGCTGTTCCTGTCGAACCTGAAGTTCGTGCGCGCCTTCTTCGAGATCTACAAGGAACGCATCGCTCTGCCGTTCTCCATCAATTCCCGTGTGGAAGTGATGAACGAGAAGTTCTGCGAATCTGCCGCAGAGGCCGGGTGTCACACGATCTGGTTCGGCATCGAAAGTGGCGACGAGACATACCGCACCAGCTTTCTCGGCCGTAAGATGACCAATCAGCAGATCATCGACGCCGCTGACAACTGCAAGAAGGCCGGGATCAATCGACTGACCTTCAACATCGTCGGCATGCCGCTGGAAACCGCCGAGAACATGCGGCAGACCCTGGAGCTGAACCGTCGCATCGCACCGGAATTCTTCTTCTTCTTCCCCTACATTCCGCTGCGCGGCACACCGCTGTATGACCGTGCCAAGGCCGAGGGCCTGCTGCTCACCACCAAGAAGAATCTGCACTATCTGTCGGCCGCCAATGACAAGCAGTTCACCCTCAACATGAAAGAGCGCCCCGACCTGCTTACGGCGGAGCAGTACAACGAGATCTGCCTGGAGATGCTGGCCTTCCAGGAGAGCAACAACCGATTGAGTCTGGATGACGACAATGGTCGTCCGGTCCGGGCGAAGGTGGAAGACAAGAGTTTCAGCCTGATCGACGACGCGCAGAAGGCCGCGCTGGAGCAGAATCAGGCGGCGGCTTCGCCCTCGCCCGTGCAGGTGTACGAGCCCGTGGTGCTGACACCGCAGACTCCCCCGCCCGCGCAGCAGGGCGGCCTGCTGGCCGGGCTGAAGAGCCTGTTCCGCAGCTGAGGTTCGCGAAGCTCCGGGAGCCTGCTGCCAGGCAGATATTCTGAACTGCTCGGAAAATTCGCCGGCAGGCAGACTCTCACCCTCAGCCCGGCGCTGTTGCGTAGTCGGCGATGGCGCGCTGGAAACTGCGCCAGGACAGAATCGCCATCAGCACGTTGCCCAGCAGGGCCCCCGCATAGAAGCCCCACAGTCCGAACCATTCACTGCCCAGCCAGGCCAGCGGCACGTAGAACACGAAGAAACGTGCGATGCTCAGATACAGCGCCACCATCGGCTTGTGCAGGGCATTGAAGGCTGAATTGGTCAGGATGATCACACCCTGCAGTCCATAACCCAGCGGTAGAATCCAGATGAACAGACGGATGGCCTCGGCCACGCTCTCGTCATCCGTGAACACTGCCGCAATCAGGCTCGCCGTCAACGCCATCAGCAGGTAGATGCCCAGCTGCCACAACAGGATGAAGCGCAGGGTCAGGCGATAGGACTCGGCGATGCGGTCAAGCCGCCCGGCGCCCAGGTTCTGACTCATGAACGGGGGCAGCGTGGAGGAGAGTGCGAGCACCAGCAGGCTGGCGATGGACTCGATGCGCGATCCCACCCCGAAGGCGGCCACCGTACTCTCGCCATAGCCAGCGGCGATGGCTGTCATGATGCCCGCTGCCACCGGTGTCAGCATGTTGGCCCCCGAGGCTGGAATGCCGATGCGCAGCATCTCGCGGCTGGACGACACGAAGATCTTCCACGACGGGATCCCTTGGTAGATCAGTTCCAGGCGGTAGATGAGGTAATGGAACAGATAGCCAAAACCGACGATCCAGGACACCAACGTGGCCAGAGCCGCGCCCTGCATGCCCAGCGCGGGAATGGGGCCCAGGCCGAAGATCAGGATCGGGTCGAGCACAGCATTGATGAGGCCGGCCGCCGCCATCACCAGGCTGGGAGTGCGGGTGTCACCACAGGCACGCAGCACACTGTTGGCCGTGGTCATGCCCACCAGCAGCGCGCTGGTCGGCAGCCAGATCGCCATGTAGTCGCGAATCAGCGGCAGCAGTTCCTCGCGCGCGCCCATCAGCAGAAAGATCTCGTCCATCCACGCATAGGCGATCAGTGAAAGCAGCAATGCCAGCAGGATCGAGGTGTAATTGGTGACGGTGGAGGCCTGCTTGGCCTTTTCGTGCTCGCAGGAGCCGAGGTATTTGGCGACCACGGCGGAGGTGCCGATGCCCAGGCCGATGGCCAGGCTCAGGATCATGAAAGTGACGGGAAACGTGAAACTGATGGCGGAGAGCGGTTCCGTGCCCATCATGCTGATGAAGACGGTGTCGACAAGATTGAAGGTGAAGAGCATGAACATGCCGACGATCATCGGCCCTGTCATGCGGATCAGCGTTGTCGGAATCGGATCATCGACAAGGCTGTGACGTCTGTGTGGGGAGCTCTCTGCCATTTCTTGTTATTTTGCGTACAGCCCTTGATGTCATGTCATCACTGCAGCAAGCAGGCCCGTGCAAGCGGGATTGCAGCGCAGGGTGCCACGTCTTTTTTTTTTGTTCAGGCCCCTCGGTCTGCGCCTGTCAGGCGCATCTGCAGCAATTGCTTGAAACACTTCAGGTTGCCGAATACCAGCTCGGGACAGGCACTGACATCGGGATTGCCGGCCGCGTCGCTGATCAGCGCGCCGGATTCGTGCAGCACCAGCAGGGCCGCGGCAATCGCCGCCGGATCGTTCTCGCCCAGCCAGCCGGCCTCGGCGCGCCCGGCGGCGACCCAGGCCAGATCGAGCGCCGGACAGCCCGTCACGCGTACATCGCACTGCACGGCCTGCAATTGCTGCTGCAGGCGCAGAAGGGTGCTGCCGTGGCTTGCGCTGCTCGGTTCGCTGCCCAGTACCACCACACCGCCTTCAAGCGCGCGAGCGGTGCTGGCGCGCAGACGCTGGGTGTTGACCTGGGCACCGCCGCCACGGCTGGCCGTGAATTCCTCACGCAACAGCGGGTTCACCAGCACGCCGTGATTGACGCGGCCACCGGTGGCCAGCGCGATGGAGACGCAGTAGTGCGCGATGCCGCGACGAAAATTGGCGCTACCGCACAGCGGGTCGATGATCCACACATTGTGCGTATCGGCACCCGCCGTGAAGCCGCTGATGCGGGACTGGATGCTGTAATCGGGATAGGCTTTCTGCAGATGGAAGAGAATGGTCTTCTCGGCGTCCAGATCCATGTTGGTAACGAGCTGCCCGCCGCTGTTCTCGACGACGCGGACGCGGTCGAGACGATCACTGTTGTGGGCAAGCACTTCGGCGGCATCACGAGCGGCCTTGAGAGCAATATTGACGACTGCATGCATGGCAAAGAGGGACCTGGCGGTTTTGAGGACGCGCAATCATAGCAAAGGCCGCCATTTTTAGCTGCTATAATCCCGGCCAGTTTTTATTGCCGCCCGTGCAGGGCAGAGGAATGCCCTTGTCAGAACAGTCGAATTCCCACAGTGCTTTCAACCACATCCGCATCGTGCTGGTGAATACCTCGCACCCCGGCAACATCGGCGCCACGGCACGTGCCATGAAGAACATGGGCTTGTCGAAGCTCACTCTGGTGGACCCGGAACAATTCCCCAGTCCTGTTGCCACAGGGCGTGCCGTGGCCGCCGTGGATATCCTCGAGCGCGCAGAGGTCGTGCCCACGCTGGAAGATGCCGTGCGCGACTGCGGCCTGGTGATCGGCGCCAGTGCGCGGGTGCGCCGCATTCCCTGGCCTTTGCTCACGCCGATGGAGACCGCCGTGAAGGTGGCCGACGAGAGCCGGCTCAACCAGGTGGCACTGGTCTTCGGTCGCGAAGATTCCGGGCTGACCAACGAGGAATTGCAGCTGTGTCATTTCCACGTGCACATCGCGGCCGATGAACAGTACAGCTCGCTGAATCTCGCCGCGGCCGTGATGGTCATCAGCTACGAGGTGCGCATGGAACTGCTGCGTCGCGCAGCACAGACCGCGCCTGCGCGCGTGGTGGACGCACAGGCCATCGTCGACGGCGTGGACTGGGACGTGCCCAAGGCCACAGGTCAGCAGTTGGAGAATTTCTACACCCACCTGGAACAGGTCATGGTCGACCTGAATTTCCACGACCCGGATAATCCGCGCCTGCTGATGATGCGCATGCGCCGGCTGTTTGGCCGCATTCGCCCGGACCAGATGGAGATCAGCATCCTGCGGGGTCTGTTGTCCCACGTGGACATGCTCAAGGAGCGGGCCGACCGCGGTATCAGCGTGGATCAGCAGCGGCAGGAAAAACGTGCGGCAAAGAAAGACACCGACACCGCCGAATGATCCTGACGGCTGCTTCACCCTTCATTCACTTCAGCATTACAGGTTCCAGAAAGCATGCATTTCCTGTTTCAACAGATTGCCTCCGAAATCGCCGCCCGTCCCGCCCAGGTGGAAGCCGCCGTTGCGCTGCTGGACGAAGGGGCCACGGTGCCCTTCATCTCGCGTTATCGCAAGGAGGTGACTGGTGGCCTTGACGATACCCAGCTGCGGCAGCTGCAGGAGCGTCTTTATTATCTGCGCGAGCTGGAAGAGCGGCGCGACGCGATTCTCAAGAGCATCAAGGAGCAGGACAAGCTCAGCCCGGAACTGGAAAAGCAGATCCGTGGTGCGAGCACCAAGACCGAGCTGGAAGATCTGTACCTTCCGTACAAACCCAGGCGTCGTACCAAGGCGCAGATTGCCCGCGAGGCCGGCCTGCAGACGCTGGCCGATCTGCTGTTCGCCGAACCGCAGCGCATACCCGAGCAGGAGGCCGAAGCCTTTCTCAACGCCGAGGCTGGTTTTGCCGATGTCAAGGCAGTGCTCGAAGGGGCCCGGCATATTCTGATGGAACAGTTCAGTGAAGACGCCCGCCTGCTCGGCCAGCTGCGTGATTACTTCTGGCAGAAGGCGCAGGTCATCTCGACCGTGGTACCGGGCAAGGAACAGGAAGGCGCCAAGTATCGCGATTATTTCGACTTCTCGGAAGCGCTGGAGAAGATTCCCTCGCACCGTGCCATGGCCCTGTTCCGCGCGCGCAAGGAAGACATCCTGCAGCTGGATGTCGACATCAAGGACACCGACCTGGCTCAGCGTCACCCCTGCGAAATTCTGATTGGCTCGTTCTGGAATATTCGCGAGCAGGGGCGCCCCGGCGACGCCTGGCTGCTGGAAGCGGTGCGCTGGACCTGGCGCGTGAAACTGCACAGCCATCTGCAGACGGACTTTCTCACCGAGATCCGCGAGCGCGCCGAGGCCGATGCCATCGAGGTGTTCGCGAAGAATCTCAAGGACCTGCTGCTGGCCGCCCCGGCCGGGCGCAAGGTGACCATCGGATTGGATCCGGGTCTGCGCACCGGCGTGAAGGTGTCGGTGGTGAATGAAACCGGCAAGGTGCTCGATCACACCGCCATCTTCCCGACCGCGCCGCAGAATCGCACGGCCGAAGCCGCGAAGGTGCTGCTGGACTTCTGCAAGCGCTACGGCGTGCAGCTGATCAGCATCGGCAACGGCACGGCCTCGCGCGAGACGGACCAGTTCGTGGCTACTCTGCTCAAGGCGCATCCGGAGCTCGCCATCAAGCGCGTGATCGTCAACGAGGCGGGGGCGTCGGTGTATTCGGCTTCCGAACTCGCGGCGCAGGAATTTCCCGATCTCGACGTGACCATCCGCGGCGCGGTGTCGATTGCCCGCCGTCTGCAGGACCCGCTGCCCGAGCTGGTGAAGATCGACCCGAAATCCATCGGGGTGGGTCAGTATCAGCACGATGTCAGTCAGGTGAAACTGGCACGCTCGCTGGACGCCGTGGTGGAAGACTGTGTGAACGCGGTGGGCGTGGATGTGAACACAGCGTCGGCGCCGCTGCTCAAGCGCGTGTCGGGACTGAATCAGACGCTGGTGAACAATATTCTGGAATTCCGCAACGCCAATGGCCGCTTCCGCAGCCGCAAGGATTTGAAGAAAGTGCCACGTTTCGGCGACAAGTCCTTCGAACAGGCAGCGGGCTTTCTGCGCGTCAACGACAGCGAGAATCCGCTGGATGCCTCCGCGGTGCACCCGGAATCCTATGGCGTCGTCGAGGCCATCGCGAAACGCAACCAGCGTGATGTGAAGTCCATGATCGGCGATGTGGCCTTCATCCGTTCGCTGAATCCGCAGGACTATGTCACGTCGGAGTGCGGCCTGCCCACGGTGCAGGACATTCTGCGCGAGCTGGAGAAGCCCGGCCGCGACCCGCGCCCGGAATTCAAGACGGCCGAGCTGAAGGACGGCGTGGAGAAGATAAGCGACCTGGTGCCCGGCATGACCCTGGAAGGCACCGTCACCAATGTCACCAACTTTGGCGCCTTCGTCGATGTGGGGGTGCATCAGGACGGTCTGGTCCATATTTCCGCCATCTCCGAGAAATTCATCAAGTCGCCCCACGAAGCCGTGAAGGCGGGCGACATCGTCAAGGTGAAAGTGCTGGAGGTGGATCTGGAACGCAAGCGCATTGCGCTGACCATGCGTCTGCAGGACGAACTGCCGGCCGCCGGCGGGGCCACCGCCGGGCGTCAGGGGGATTCTGCTCGCCGCAATCAGACGCAGTATGCGCAGAAGCAGAAGAAAGACTTCGAAGCCGCCGCGGCCAACAAGCGCCAGCTCGGCACCATGGCCTCGCTGTTCGAACAGGCGCTGAAGAAGAAGTAGTCGGCGGCCAGGTCGATTCTCTCCGGTGGCACAGTGCCGAGGGGCAGCTCGTCGGTGAACCCGGTGGTGACCGTGTGCCGCCAGGGATGGCGGCACCCGAGCCCTCCAGGGAGGGATTCACGGGCGTGTCACCGGCGGGTTCACCGGCGAGTTGCCGCACGCGAAGCCCTGCAATCAGAAGCGGTACACAAACCCCGCGTTCACGGCGCGCTCCGTGCCGACATAGATACCCTGACGCAGACTCGCGATATAGCGACGATCCGTCAGGTTCTTGATGCTGGCACTGAGCGTCAGCTGGCTGTTGACCTCGTAGACTGCGCTCAGGTCCAGCAGCGTGTAGCGGTCGATGCGGCCAGTGAAGAAACCCGTCAGATTCTCGCGGATCACCACGGTGTTCAGCACATCGGTGTACTGCTCGCCCGTGTGATGCAGGCTCAGCGAAGAGCGCAGGCCGCCAATCTGGTGATTCAGGCTCAGGTTGGCCGTCCACTGCGGGGTGTAGGTGATGCGATTGCCGTCCGGTGTCGTCAGCACGCCCGCCGCAGTGAAGCGGTCGCCGTCGAATTCGGCATCGGGAATCCACGTCGCATTGCCATCCACGCTGAAGCCTCTTCCCAGTTCCACGCCCGCCCCGAATTCCATGCCCTGATGCAGCGTGGCGCCGCCGTTGGTGCGCTGGAACTGGCTGTTGCTGTTGGCCGGGATGATCTGGTTGTCGAAGTCCATGCGGAAGGCGGCCATCTCGTAGCTGATGCGACCATCGCCCCCGCGCAGGCCGATCTCCAGGTTGACGGAGCGTTCCGCATCCAGCTCCTGATCCGTCAGTGCGTCCAGCGCATCGGCATTCAGCGCCGGCGAGAAGGCCTTGTAGACGCTCGCGAAGATCTGTAGCTCGGGCGTGCTCTGCCAGGTCAGGCCGAGGCCGGGCAGGTACTCGGTATTCTCACTGCCCGCACTGGTGCCCTGGGCCGGCGTGCGCCGCCGATCCTTGCGATTCTGTTCGTAATTCTCGATGCGCAGGCCGGCGGTCAGCGCCACGCTGTCGCTCAGCTGCAGACGGTTCTGGGCGTACAGCGCCAGGCTGTCGGCGCCATCACGCACATCGCGGTTGATGCTGCCGGTGCGCGGCGTGGCGCGCACGGCGGCGATGGTCACGTCATCCATGTTTTCGGTCATGTAGCGCACGCCCAGCTCGGCTTCGCTGCCCAGGCCGAACAGGCTGTGCTCCCACTGCAGCCGCGTGTCCAGGCCCGTGCGTTCAAAGGCGCGGTTGTTGCCGTTCAGACTGTCGGTCTGCACCCAGGAGCGGGCAGCGGCCGACGCCGCCGTGTTGACGCCGAAGCGCCAGTAATCGCGCCAGGTCTCACTGGAATACAGCAGGGTGTTCAGCTGCATGCGCTCGCTGATGCGCCATTCGTGATTGATGTCCACGGCACGGCGGCCGGACAGGAACCAGTCGTCCGGTGCCGGATTGTCGCGGCTATCGGCGCGGTACTCGTCGAGGAACACCCCGTAGTAGGAAATATTGGCGTCGCTCTTGTAATCGGACACCTTGATGCTGATGGACTGGGTGTCGGAAAGCTGGATGCCCGTCTTGAACACGATGTCCGTCATCTCGAAGCCCTTGTCCATGAAGCCGTCGCTCTTTTCCTGCGTGGCGATCACGCCAAACACCGCGTCGCCGGAGCGGGAGGTCGCTCCGGCTTCCACCGAGGCTTCACGGGTATTGAAGGAGCCACCCCGCACACTCAGCTGCACGCCATCGGCCGGCTGACGGGAGATGTAGTTGATCACGCCACCGATGGTGCTCGGGCCGTAACGCAATGACGCGGCGCCCTTCAGAATCTCGATGCCTTCCATGTGCTGCACGCGCGGATTGTAGTAGCGACCGTTGCCGACGAACAGGCCTGGGGCCACGGGTACGCCGTCTTCCAGGATCAGCGTCTTGTAGTCGGCCGAGCTCAGGCCGCGCATGCCGATGTTGGCGACGACGGCGCTCTCTTCTTCCGGCTTGACGGTGACACCTGGCACCACGCGCAGCATCTCCTCGGTGGAGCGGGGCTGGCGCATCTGCAGTTCTTCAATGCCGATCAGTGACACGGCACCGGGCTGGCGCAACGCGGCGCCCTGATCCTTGCCGATGACATAGATGGCGGGCAGTTCGCGCTCGGAATCTGCGCTCTCGGACCGCGCCTGTGCGAGCAGTGACTGGGTGCTCAGCAGGCTGAGGGCGGACAAGGCGAGGGCGAGGGGCTTGCGGGCAAAGCGAACGGCGGACTTGCGGGATGACATGGAACTCTCCGGTACTGTGAATGTCGCGATGGCTTCAACCACCGATGCGAATCATTGTACATATGAGAATCATTATCATCAAGAGGGTTAAAGGCGTTGTCTCTGTCAGATCGCCAACCCCTTGCGTGCAGTGCCGGCCCCGGGCACCCGCCCTCCCGCTCTGCGGCCGACCACGGCGTCAGCGGCGCGGGCGTGCCTTGGTCGGCGTCGCGGTGCCTGCGCGCTTGCCGGCTGGGCTCCTGGTCACCGGCCGACCGCGCGGCGCCTTCTTCTCCGCCGGCACCAGCTGATGTGGCCCATCGCCGATCATGTCCTCGCGGCCCATGTCCTTGAGCGCCTGACGCAGCAGCGGCCAGTTCTTCTCGTCGTGGTAGCGCAGGAAGGCTTTCTGGAGGCGACGCTGCTCGATCTGCCTGACGATGCTGACCTTCTCGCTCTTGTAGGTCACCTTCTTCAGCGGGTTCTTGCCGCTGTAATACATCGCCGTGGCCAGCGCCATGGGCGAGGGGTAGAAGGTCTGCACCTGGTCCGGCTTGAACTTGTTCTTCTTCAGCCACAGGCCCAGGTTGAGCATGTCCTCGTTCTCGGTGCCCGGGTGGGCCGCGATGAAATAGGGGATCAGGTACTGCACCTTGCCCGCCTTCTTCGAGAAACGGTCGAACATCTCCTTGAAGGCGTCATAGGACGAGATGCTCGGCTTCATCATCTTGGAAAGCGTGTTCTCCTCGCTGTGCTCCGGGGCGATCTTCAGATAGCCGCCCACGTGGTGCGTCACCAGTTCCTCCACGTATTCCGGGTCGCGCAGCGCCAGGTCATAGCGCAGGCCCGAGGCAATGGCCACGCGCTTGATGCCGGGGATGCGGCGCGCCTTGCGATAGAGCGCGGTCGTGTGGCTGTGATCGGTGTTCAGATGCTGGCAGATCGTGGGGTAGACACAGGACAGGCGCCGGCAGTTCTTCTGGATGGCGTCGGACTTGCAGTTGAGCCGGTACATATTCGCCGTGGGGCCGCCCAGGTCGGAGATGGTGCCGGTGAAGCCGGGCACCTGATCGCGGATGTTCTCAATCTCCTTGAGGATGGATTCCTCCGAGCGGCTCTGGATGATGCGGCCCTCGTGCTCGGTGATGGAGCAGAAGGTACAGCCACCGAAACAGCCGCGCATGATGTTCACGCTGGTCTTGATCATGTCGTAGGCGGGAATCTTCGCGTCGCCATACACCGGGTGCGGGCGGCGCTGGTAAGGCAGGTCGAAGACGCCGTCCATCTCTTCGGTGGACAGCGGAATCGGCGGCGTGTTCACCCACACTTCCTGGGTGTCGTGCTTCTGCACCAGCACGCGGGCATTGTGCGGATTGGACTCCTGATGCAGCACGCGCGAGGCATGGGCGTAGAGCGCCGGGTCATTGCGCACCTTGTTGAAGGAGGGCAGGCGGATATAGGTGGTGTCCTTGTCCAGCTCGTTCTTGCGGTGCAGCGGCATGGGGATGATGCGCACGGGACTCACCGTTTCGCTCGTCGCCGGCTCCTCGCTTGTGGCGCAGCTCTGGGTTTCCGGGTCCTTCATCTCGTAGGGGTTGGGGATCACGTCGATCTTGCCGGGCCAGTCGATGCGCGTGGAATCGATCTCGGTCCAGCCCGCCGGCACGGCGTCGCGCACGATGGCAGTGCCACGGATGTCGGTCATGGCGTCGAGGGTCTCGCCCAGCGCCAGGCGGTGTGCCACTTCCACCACGGCGCGCTCGGCATTGCCGTAGAGCAGGATGTCGGCATTGGAATCGATCAGCACCGACTTGCGCACCTTGTCGCTCCAGTAGTCGTACTGGGCGATGCGGCGCAGGCTGGCCTCGATGCCGCCGATGACGATGGGCGTGTCGTAATAGGCCTCGCGGCAGCGCTGGCTGTAGACGATCACCGAGCGGTCGGGGCGCTTGCCCGCCTCGCCGTGGGGCGTGTAAGCGTCGTCGGTGCGAATGCGCAGGTCGGCCGTGTAGCGGTTGATCAGCGAGTCCATGTTGCCGCCGGTCACGCCGAAGAACAGATTGGGTTTGCCCAGCACCTTGAAGGGTTCGGCCGAATCCCAGGCCGGCTGGGCGATGATGCCCACGCGAAAGCCCTGGGCTTCGAGCATGCGGCCGATCACCGCCATGCCGAAGCTGGGGTGGTCCACATAGGCATCGGCGGTGACGATGATGATGTCGCAGCTGTCCCAGCCCAGGGCGTCCATCTCGGCGCGTGACATGGGCAGGTAAGGGGCCGTGCCATAGCACTCGGCCCAGTACTTGGGCCAGGAGAACAGGGGACGAACCTGTTCGGAGGAGGGGGCGGGGCTGTAGGTCTGGCTCATGGCGTTACCGGGGTCAGAAATCGCAGAAAGGGTTCCAGCGCGATGCGCTGCTCGTTCAGGTTCAGGCCGCCTTCGAACAGCGCGGCCTGCAGACGGATCGTGTCCTGCTCGCGCTGCAGCAGGCCCTGATTGACATAGGTGCTGATCATCGCCGCGTAGGGACCGTCGGCGAACACCGCCTCGTTCACCGCCAGGTTCAGACTCAGATGCAGCACACGCAGCGCCCGCGCCAGGCTCACTCGGCGCTGGCTCAGCGCCGTGGGTTCGCCGGGCCAGCGCAGTTCCAGTTCGGCCTGCACGGGCTGATCCTGGTAGCGCAGGTCGAGCTGGGTGCGGGCAGTGACATTCTGACTGGCGATGCGCAACGTGAAGTCCTGGGTCTGCTGGGCCACATAGGCCTGCAGTTCCGGCGCTGGCATCACCGCGAGCAGGGGCTGGGCGTCACGCAGCAGGGTGAGCTGGGCCACGATGGCCGCCAGGTCGATGCCGTCCAGCTGGCTCTCCATGCGCAGCTGGGTGACTGGCTGCGGGCCGTCGAAGGCGTCGACGCTGAGGCGCTGCTGCAGGCTCAGGGTCTGGCCGCGGCCATCGACTCCCGGCATGGCGCTGGCGACATGCTCCACGCGCAGTCCCTGCAACCCCAGAGTCCGGGCCTGGCCGTCCTGCGACGTCATGTGGATAGCGGCCACCTCCAGGTCGAGCGTGCCGGGCAGGGGCGAGCGGGCCAGGTTCTGGCTGTGCAGATGCACGCGCGGGGCGTCGAGGGTCAGCGCCATGAATTCGTCGCGGATGCGCAGCTCACTGCTCTCGACGGTCAGGCTGACCGTGCCGGCGGGCTCGATGTCCACGGCCAGGCGCAGGGCGTCGATGGCGGTCTGGGTGCCCGAGCCCGGCAGGGTCCAGGACGGCGTGACCAGACGCGCGTGCAGAGCGCCGTCGAAGCCGGCCACCACGTCGATCACGCTGTCGGCGGGCACGCCCCGGATGTCCGGACGCAGAGTCGCGGCGACCAGGCCGATGCCGAAGCCCTGGGCCGTGCGCAGCAGCGGGCCATGCTGCAGCGCGATGCTGGCGCGCAGCACCAGGCCGGGATAGTCCACGCCTCCCAGCGTCGGGGCGCTGACTTCGATTTCGCCGCTGCTGCCGAACCAGCCGTTGTTCAGGCGCAGTTCCAGCCCGGGCTGGCCGGTCATGGCGCGCAGTTGCGCCTGGGTGCTGGCGTCGGCCAGCTGCAGCCCGATCAGGGCCGGGATCAGCAGAATCAGGGCGAGGAGCAGGCCAAGAAGCAGGCTGCCGAGCAAGCGTAAGTGTCTCAAGCGGCTCTCTCCGTCATGCTGGGACGTGCTGGCGCCCGGAGGGCTGGGGTGGCAGGCGCAGCATTTCGATATGCGGAATACCATCCTCATCATAGGCTGGGGAGGTTTGCACGAAGCCGAAACCGGTATAAAAGTCCTGCAGGTACTGTTGGGCCGAGATGCGGATGCCCTGCCCCGGATGGCGCTGCGCGCAGACTGCCAGGGCCCGCTGCATCAGTTCGATGCCCAGACCCTTGCCGCGCTGTGAGTGTGCTGTACAGACGCGACCAATGGACGCCTCGGCGTATTTCACGCCAGGCGCGAGAAGGCGACAGCAGGCGATCACCCTGCCGTCCTCCTGCTCCGCGAAGAGATGCACGGCACCGGGGTCTCGTCCATCCACGTCGAGATAGATACTGCTCTGTTCCACTGCAAATACTTCCTGTCGCAGACGCAGCATGGCGTACAACTGCACAAGACTCAGTGCTTCGAACGGCAGACATTGCCAGTGGAGACCAGGGGCCATCGGGGGCTTCAGCATGGCAATCCAGACCCTGGGCGCGCGCCCGGCTCAAGCCCTCCCCGTGCTGCGCTGCGGCCAGCGGCGCCGCGGGACCGAAGATCTGCGGTCCCGTCTGCGGGCTCTGGTGCTCCGGCAAGCTGCTGGCCACAGGCGTCAAGGGGAATGGGCAACAGGAAACGCTCTGGTCGATTGACTGAGGGACTGCACTGGCTGACATCCACGCTGGGTTGGTCTCCTGCTCTGCCTTTTTTCGCTGGTAGTTTGTCAGGGCCTATCATCACCTGTCACTGGCAATAGCGCCAGCCGCGCGGCGATTTCTGCGCGCAGACCGGGGTCGGCTGCCGCATTGCCCGACAGGACCGCCAGCGCCTGCTGGTACTGCTGTGCCGCCAGCGCATGCAGTGCCAGACGGGCATAGAGCTTGCCCAGCTCCAGCTGAATCCGCGCCCCCGCGGGGTGGGAGGGGCCCAGTGCCAGTTGCGTCACATGCAGTGCGCGCTTGTACAGCGATTCGGCCGACTGGCGCTCGCTGCGTGCCGCATACTGCGCGGCCAGTTGCTGCAGATCCTGTGCCAGCAGGGGCGGGAGTCCCGCAGGAGTGGCACGCACCAGCAGCAGCAATCCCGCCAGCCATGCGCTCCCTTCCTCGGTCCGACCTTGCTGAGTCAGCACGACTCCCAGATTGCGTGCCGCCTGCAGAGCATCCGCGCTGGTGACTCCCGCGCTGGTCTGGTGCCGAGCCAACGCCTCGCGCAGCAGGGGCTCTGCCTCAACGAAGCGTCGCTGCAGTGCCAGACTGATACCGAGATTGCCGGTTGTCGCGGCCAACACAGGATGGCGCTCGCCAAGGGCGGCGCGATCGACCGCCAACGATCGGCGGTAAAGCGCTTCCGCTTCCGCATACTGACCCCGGCGCATCTGCAGACCGGCGAGGAGGCTGAGCGCTGTGGCGACGTCCGCATGCGCCGCCCCCGCCGTGCGTTCCTCCAGCACCAGGGCGCGGCTCAGCAGCGGCAGGGCATCGTCCAGGCGGGCCTGCTCCTGGTAGAGCAGCGCGAGCTGTTGCAGGTTGCGCGCCATGCTGGGTTCGTCGGGCATCTGGCCGAAGCGCTTCTGTTCAGCGTCGAGCCGCTGCTTCTGCAGGGGCTCCGCCAGCACATAGGCGCCTGCCCGAAAGTGGAAGCCGGCCAGACTGGGCGCCTGCAGGACCACATAGCCCTGAGCGCTCGCCAGTTCCAGCTCGCGTCGCAGCAGCTCGCCCAGGCCCGCAGGCACATGGGCCTGTGCCGCGGCACTGCCGGGCAGAGTCAGCGCCAGCAGAATCGTCAGGCAATACTGGCGCAGCAGAGGTACAGGAAGTGGGAGAACCATGCTCAAGATGCTAGCGGCTTGCGCCGCGGCCCGGCAAGCCCGGGTGCGTCGCGGGTTGACGAGCTTGCGTGTGCCCAGGCGATGTAGCACATTCTGACCAGGCCATTCGACTTCAGGAGAACCCCGATGATTGCAGGATTTCACCGCCCGGCCCGCGCGCGCCTGGCAGGTTTGTGGGCGCTGCTCGCCACGCTGGCGACAGGCCCGCTCGTTGCCCAGGAACGCGTCCTGGTCGACGTGACCATGACCGAAGGCACCAATATGGCGGCGGCCCTGTCGCCCGATGGCGAGACCTTCATCCTGGCCATCCAGGGCACGCTGTGGTCGGTGCCGGCCACGGGTGGCACCGCCACGGCCATCACGCCGCCGGAGATGGACGCGCAGGAACCGGTGTGGAATCCCGATGGCGAGAGTCTGGCCTTCTATGGGTTCGTCGGCGATGCTTTCTCGGTGTGGACAGTGGCGCCCGACGGCAGTGAGCTGGCACGACTGCCCGATGGCGGTGGCGATGCGCGTTATCCGTCCTACAGCAGCAACGGCAGCACGCTCTATTACGCCAGCGACGAGAACGGCGGCTACTCGCTCTGGTCCACCAATCTGGACAGCGGCGTGCGCACCCAGCTCACCACGGCCGAGGAAACCGGCTATGTGATGCCGGACACCGCGTATTTCTCCGGTGTCGGCAATGCGGTCTACCCGGCACTTTCGCCTGCCGGCAATCTGCTGGCCTATGTCATCGACGGGCCCGAGAACATCCTGATGGTGCGCTCGCTCACCCCCGGCACCCAGGCGCGCGAGCTGTACCGCGCTCCCATACTCGGCGCGCCGCAGTGGTCGGCCGACGGGCAGGAACTCTATCTGGTGGGCATTGGCGAGGACACCAGTCATCTGGCCAGCGTGCAGGTGGATGGCTCGCGCATCACGCGCCTGGTCGATGGTGGCGACGTGTTTCCCTTCCGCCCCACCCTCGCGCCCGATGGCATGATCTTCTACACCGCCGACGGGGCCGTGAAGTCGGTGTCGCCCGACGGCGTGCCCGGTCGCCATGTGCCGTTCTCCGCCACCGTGACGCTCGATCGCACACCCTACGAGCGGCGCAGCTACGACTTCACCGATCAGACGCCGCGCGAGGCGCTGGGCATCGTCGACCCGGTGCTCTCGCCCGATGGCAGTCAGGCCGCGTTCACCGCGCTGGGCGATCTGTGGCTGGCGGATCTGGCCGCCGGCACGCCGCCACGCAATCTCACCGACGATGTCTACATCGACATGTCGCCCAGCTGGTCGCCCGATGGCAGCCAGCTCGCGTTCGTGTCCGACCGCGAAGGCAAGGCCGACATCTGGCTCATGGATGTGGCCACGCTCGCCCAGCGCCGCCTCACCGAT
>Ga0255220_1000045_pt1 | contig 48168 bp, 41 predicted proteins | sample Miss_Colum_RepB__FD_188423 | JGI IMG/M metagenome (GOLD analysis project Ga0255220, IMG submission 188423) | Freshwater microbial communities from Mississippi River, Louisiana, United States - Miss_Colum_RepB_8d | ecosystem: Environmental > Aquatic > Freshwater > River | place: USA: Louisiana...
CTTGGTCGGCCAGGTCACCAGCAGGGAGCCGGCGGCGTGCAGACAGGCGGTGTCAGGCCGCTGCAGAGTCGGCAGCCGGGGTTCGGCGCGATTGATGAAGAAACTGCCCCAGCGCGCCTGGCTCAGATCCAGCCAGGGGAAGGTCTCCTGCAGCTGGCGGGCGGCCTCGGCCTGCTGTTCCCCTGCACTGCGCTGCAGGCCGCTTTCGGCGATCTCGCCGCCCAGATACCAGGTCCAGCCGGTGCCGTCGGGCGCCATGTCAGTCGGCATCGGCTGTGGGCCGGCGTTTCCCATCGGCGGATGGGCGGTGATGGTGAGCCGGGGCGACATGCCGAAACTGTCGCCAATGCAGTGCACGAAGGCGGGCGCGGGATGGGGCAGGCGCAGGTAGACCATGTGCAGCGGGCGGGTCTGCATGGCAGGCAGGGTGTCCTGCAAGGCGCCGCCCAGGCGCTGCATCAACGTGGCGTTGCCCTCGCCGGCCGCCAGAATGTAGCGCTGCGCGTGCAGCGCCACAGTGGCGCCATTCGCGGCCCTCAACCGCAGCTGGCGCAGGGCACCGCTCTCATCCAGCTCCGCGGCGACGGCATCGGCCGCCACCTGGAAGATGCGCTCACGGTGTGGCGCGGCCAGCCGTTCCACCAGAGAGGGAGTATCCACCACGAAATCCGTCAGCTGGTACAGGGCGCCTTCCAGCGTCCGGCCCTGGAAGAAGGGCGGGTACTGTGCTGGCTTGAGGGCGTCGATGCGCCCGCGCAGTGCCTTGCTGCCCAGAAAGGACTTCAGCCGGGAGCGGTAGCCACCCCCCGACCACATGAAATAGTGCGGCGCCAGCACCCGCACCCCGCGCAGGTCGATCTCGCCCGCGCCCGCCAGGCACTGCCGCCAGCGCTCGGGCATGGCCGCGATGGCGCTGCTGGCCGGGCTCAGCACGCCATTGAGGGCGTACTTGAGGCCGCCGTGAATGATGCCCTGGGAGGCGAGAGTCTGCCCGCCGCCCAGCGCGTCGCACTCCAGCAGCACCACGTCCAGCCCCTGCTGGCGCAGGCGGTTGAGCAGCCACAGCCCGGCGATGCCGCCGCCGAAGATGACGATGTCTGTCTGCACGGGGGAAGCCGGGTCTTGCATGAGTAGGGTCTGCCTGGGTCGTCGAAGGTTTTTTGCCGAGGCGCGGGACTCCCCGCCGCCAGAGGTGGGCGCCATGGTAGCATGGCCCGGCGCTGCAGAGGCTCCGGCCCCCGGTCTGCTGCCCGCCGCGCGCTGCCCATCCCTGACCCGGAACAAGACCAGACCCGTGAATCGATTTGCCTACAATCTGCTGTTCACTCTCATCCTGCCCCTGATCGTGCTGCGTCTGCTCTGGCGTGCGTTGAAGGCCCCGGCCTATGCCCGGCGCTGGGCGGAACGCTGCGGCCTGGTGCGCCTGAGTCCCGCGCAGAAGGCGCAGCGCGGCCAGTGGCTGTGGGTGCACGCGGTTTCCGTGGGCGAGACCCTCGCCGCCGCGCCATTGATCCGCAAGCTGCGCGCCGAGCATCCCGAGATACCGCTGGTGGTCACCACCATGACGCCCACCGGCTCCGAGCGCGTGCGTGACCTGTTCGGCAGCGACGTCTGCCACGTCTATGCGCCCTACGACCACCCCTGGTCCGTGCTGGCCTTTCTGCGCCGCTTCCAGCCGCGCCTGCTGGTGATCATGGAAACCGAGCTGTGGCCCAACATCATCCACTACACGAAGCAGCGCGGCGGGCGGGTGATTGTGGCCAATGCGCGCCTGTCGGAGAAATCCGCGCGCGGCTACGAAAAATTTCCCCGCCTCGGCAAGCCCATGCTGCGCGAGATCGACTGCATTGCCGCCCAGGCCCGCAATGACGCCGAACGCTTCATCCGCCTTGGCGTGACCGCAGACCAGCTGCAGATCACCGGCAGCATCAAGTTCGAGATCGAGCTGCCCGAGGACCTGGCCGAGCGACAGCGCGAACTGCAGCAACTGATCGGTCGCAATCGCCCTGTGCTGATTGCCGCCAGCACGCGGGAAGACGAAGAAGAAAAAGTACTGCAGGCGTTCCGCCAGTGCCTGAGCCAGGTGCCCGAACTGCTGTTGCTGCTGGTGCCACGTCACCCGGAAAGGTTCAAGGCGGTGGCGAAGCTGTGCGCCGAGCAGGGCCTGCGTGTGGTGCGCCGCAGCGACGGTCTGCCGGCGGATGCACTCACCAAGGTGTTTCTGGGCGACAGCATGGGCGAGATGCTCACCTATTTCAGCGTGGCCGATCTCGCTTTCGTGGGCGGCAGCCTGGTGAACACCGGCTGTCACAACGTGCTGGAACCCGCCGCCATGGGGCTGCCGGTGTTCGTCGGCCCTTCCCAATTCAACTTCCAGACCATCTGCGAACAGCTGGAGGAAGCCGGTGCGCTGCAGAGCGTGGCCGACGCGAATGCACTGGCGACGGCGGTGGTCGCTGCGCTGCAGGATGCGGCGCTGCGTCAGTGCATGGGGCAGGCCGGCCGCACCCTGGTGGCGGAGAATCGCGGCGCCTTGCAACGCACCCATTCCCTGGTCATGCATCATTACGAGAAACTGCCATGAAGCCTCTCTGCCGAACGCTGCTCTGTGTGGTCCTGAGTCTTGTCACCTTCCTGTGCGCCGCGCAGGCCCAGCCCGCCATGACCGAGCTTGCTGCCCTCCAGCGCCAGGTGGCCCAGACAGGTTTCGCGGGTACGGTGCTGGTGCAGGACGCCGCCAGCGACAGCTGGTATACCGCCGATGCCGCGCTGGCGCAGCAGCGCTTCATTCCAGCCTCGACGTTCAAGATCTTCAGCGCGCTGGTGGCACTGGAGACCGGGGTCATTGCCGGCATCGACAGCGTCATGCCCTGGGATGGCGTGGTGCGCGGCCGCAGCGAACTGAACCGCGATCTCACGCTGCTGGAGGGCTTTCGCCTGTCTGCCGTGCCGCACTTCCAGGCCCTGGTGCGTGCCATTGGTGCGCAGCGCATGCAGCAGCACATCGACGCCGTGGGCTACGGCAATCGCGACATCTCCGGCGGCATCGACCAGTTCTGGCTGACGGGCGCTCTGCGCATCTCGCCACTGGAGCAGGTGCAGTTCCTGCAGCGCCTCTACCGCAACGAGCTGCCGTTCTCCCAGCGCAGCATGGACGCGGTGAAGACACTGATGCTGTCGGAAGACACGCCCGCGCTGCGTATTCGCGGCAAGACCGGGCTGGCAGTGCTCGAAGCGGACGAGAACACCGGCTGGTGGGTGGGCTGGGAGGAAACCGCGGCCGGCGTGCGCTTCTTTGCCGCCGTGCTGCAGGCAAAGGCGCCGGGTGACACGTTTGTGCCGGCGCGTGTCGCCGTCGGTCGCGCCGCGCTGGATGAAGTGCGCTATCTGCTCGACATCCGTCCCCTGGGGCAGTATGTGCGCGACGAACAGGGCGAGGCCGCACTCGCGATGCTGCGCGAACTGGTCGCCATTCCCACCTTCAATGTCGAAGGCCTGCCTCAGCACGAGAACCCCGAGTTCCTGCGCTTCGCCGCCACGCTGGCGCGTCTGAGCGAGATCTTCGGCCTGCAGTTCCGCAATGTGGACAATCGTGTGTACGAGATCACGCTGGCCGAGCGTGTCATGAATGGCGTGCAGGGCGAGTTGATCGGCGTGCATGCCCATGCCGATGTGGTGCCGGTGAATCCCGACGAGTGGGTGCTGGCCGACGGCACGCGGCTCGACCCGTTCACGGTGACGCAGATCGGCGAGCGGCTCTACGGGCGCGGCACGGAAGACGACAAGAACGGTATCGTCGCCGCGCTGTTTGCCATGCGCGCACTGCAGAATTCCGGCCTGCCGCTGCGCCGGCAGTTCAAGCTGCTGATCGACACGCGCGAGGAAACCGGCGGCGACGCCATGCCCTGGTATCTGGAGCGCAACCCCACGCCGGACTACAACATCGCGCTGGACGGCAGCTACCCGGTGATCATCGCCGAGAAGGGCTATGGCACCGTCATGGCCCGCTTTGCCGCACGTGCCGCGACGGGGGAGGGAGCCGAGGTCGTGGCCTTGACAGGCGGACTCGCCACCAATCAGATTCCAGCGTCGGCCACCGCGCGTCTGCGGAGTGAGCGACCCGACGCCCTGGTCACGCTGCTGAACGAACGCGGCAGTGTGTTCGCTGCCACTCATGGCAGTGACTTCCAGATTCAGGCGCGGCGCGAGGGCGCTGCCGTGCTGCTGGAGGTGCTCGGTGTGTCGGCGCATTCCTCCGAGCCCGAGAGTGGCATCAATCCGGTGTCACGTCTGCTGGCCTTCATGGACTCGCTGCGCAACGAGAGCGTGTTCAAGACCAATCATTTCACTGACGCCGCGCGCTATGCCACCGAGAACTGGGGCCTCGACCACTATGGTGAGCAGATGGGAATTGCCTACGCCCACGACTTCATGGGCCCGCTGACCACCGCACAGACTTTCGTGGCGACGGATGCCGACGGCCTGCGTACCGCTGTGAATCTGCGCCTGCCCGTGGGCCGCGAGCCCGAGGCGCTGCTGCAGCAGGTCGAGACGCAACTCGAGGACTGGAAGGCGGTGACGGGCGTCGCGGTCGAGCTCACCCTCAGTGCCGGCGCGCCCATGTACCGCAATCCGGAAGGTGCCTGGGTGAATGCCCTGCTCGACATCGCCGTGGCCAATCTCGACATCCCCCGCGAGTTCGGTTCCTCGGCCGGCGCCACGTCCATTCACGATCTGCCCAATGGCGTGCAGTTTGGTCTGGCCATGCCCACGGAGAAATACACCGGGCACAATGCCAACGAGTTCAAGCGTCTGGAGCAGTTTCTGCTTGATCTGCAGATCGTGACCGAGATGTTCGCCCGCCTGGGGACGATGGGGGCGCTGTAGGGGCAGACCCTGCCCCCGACTGCCGCTTTTCTCAGATCCTCGCCCGCGTCAGATTCTCCACGCCGCTCGCCGTGACCAGCACATTGTCTTCGATGCGGATGCCGCCCAGCGGTGTCAGCTCATCCACCAGTGCCCAGTTGATCAGCTTGCCGCGCGCGCTGTGGCGTTCCGGTTCCAGCAGCACCGGAATGAAATACAGGCCCGGCTCGATGGTGAACACCTGACCCACCGCCGTGGAACGGGTGGTTCGCAATGACGGGTATTCCGGCGGCGGGGCCTGGGTTTCGCCACGCGCATTCTTCAGGCGGCCGCCGACATCATGCACCTGGATGCCCAGCAGATGGCCTACACCATGAGGCATGAACAGGGTGCTTGTCTTGTGGGCCAGCAACTCCTCGGCGCTGCCGTGGCAGAGGCCGGACTGCAGCAGGAGGTCGGTAATGCCCTCGTGACAGGCCACGTGGATGTCGGGGTAGGGGATGCCGGGTCGCACGCGCTCGATCAGGCGCTGTTGCAGTTCGCCCATGGCCTCGACGAGGGCCACGAAGCGCGCGTCGGTATGCGCTCGTGTCCAGGTGCGGGTGATGTCGGAGCAGTAGCCGTGGGTCTTGCAGCCGGCGTCGATCAGCAGCACCTGGCTGTGTTCGCCGCTGTGTCGGCGCTTGTTCTGGTAGTGCAGGATCGCGGCCTTCTCGTCGAGGGCGACGATGTTGGTGTAGGGCGTCTCCTCGTCGAGAACGCGGCAGGCCTGCAGATAGGCCATGTGGATCTCGTACTCGCTGCCGCCGGCCTCGAAGGCATGACGCGCGGCGGTGTGGCCTTGCAGGGCCAGACGGTTGGCGGCGCGGATGCAGGCCACCTCGTACTCGGACTTCACCGCGCGCTGGAAGTCGAGCCAGTGCAACAGCGCTGAGGGGTTGTGGCTTTCGGGTGGCAGGCCGATGGCGGTGGCGAAGGGCGTGTTCTCGCCGAAAAAGGCAATCCGAGCCAGCGGGGGGATCTCCACGCCGCTCAGGCCCTGGAGGGCGTCGGCCACGCCCTGGCTGCGCTCCAGGGTGTGTACCTGCCATGGCGCGCGCACCCAGTCCTCGAGATGGGTCGTCTGCTCGTACCAGAAGTCGCGCGGCACCACCTGGAAATACACGGGCCGCTGCCCGGGCAGGATCAACACCACCTGCTCGGGCCTGTTCACCGGCAGCCAGTGGCTGAAGTGGCCGTAGGCGCGAAACGGGGGTGTCTGGTCGTCGGCATAGTGATAGCGGGCCGAGCCGCTGTGGATCAGCACGGCGTCGAAGTGGCCGCTGGCGAGCAAGGCATCGGTGTAGAGCGCCTGCAGGCGCTCGATGTGCTGGGCGTAGTGCGTGGCGAAGGGCATGGTGGTCCTGTCCTCTTGATGATGCCGCGACGATAGCACAGACCTTGCGTGAGCGGGCTTGCCCGTGAACTTCTCTGCGCCTGCAGGCTCGCCGCCATCGGCGTGCAGGAACGCCTGCGCGCAGCTGCGTCAGTCGCGTTGCCGCCCCGCGGGGTGTGCGGCTATGATGCGGCTCGAACTCTCGACAGGAAGCCGCCATGGCCACGCACCCCGGTCCCTTCAACATGAAAAGCGCCTACGCCCGTCTGCGGCCCGATGGCAGTGCGCAGAGCCTGCCCGTGGACGCCGATTTCTGGCAGGACCTGACGGCTGGCAGGTTTGGCGACTTCCACAACGAGTATCTGGTGACCACGCAAAGCTTCACGCAGAACTGGCCGCTGTGGGAGATGCACCCGAAGGGCGATGAGATCATCGTGCTGATTGCGGGCTCCGTGGATCTTATTCTGGAGAAGAAGTCGGGCAATACCATCCTGCCGCTGCGCGAGCCCGGCAGCTGGCTGCTGGTGCCCAAGGGGCTCTGGCATACCGCACGCGTGCACGCCCTGAGCGTGCTGTTGTTCATCACGGCCGGCGAGGGCACGCAGCACCGCCAGGTCGATTTCTGAGGCAAGCCATTCATGCTGACGCTGTTCATCACCAACAAGAATTACTCGTCCTGGTCGCTGCGTCCCTGGGTGCTGATGAAGGCGCTGGACATTGCGTTTCAGGAACGACTGGTTCCTTTGACGGCGAATTCCAACTGGGAAGAGTTCCGCCGCTTCTCGCCCAGCGGCAAGGTGCCGGCGCTGGTCACTGGGACAGACACGATCTGGGATTCGCTGGCGATTGCCGAGTTCCTGGCCGAAGCGCACAGCCGCGTGTGGCCGCGGGAGCAGATGACGCGTGCCTGGGCCCGGTCAGCAACGGCGGAGATGCACTCCGGGTTCTTTGCCCTGCGCCAACACTGCTCCATGAGCTGCGGCGTACGCATCCGTCTGCATGACTGGGAGCCGCCGCTGCTGCGCGACATCGCGCGCTTGAACGAGCTGTGGGGCGAAGGCCTGCAGCGCTTCGGCGGGCCTTTCCTGGCCGGCGCCGAATTCACGGCGGTGGATGCCTTCTTCGCGCCCGTCGCCTTCCGCGTGCAGACCTATGGCATCACGCTGAATGCGCCGGCACAGGCCTATGTCGAGCGTCTGCTGCAACTGCCGGCCATGCAGCAATGGTACCAGGAGGCCCTCATTGAGCCGTGGCGCGACGAAGAGCACGAACACGACTGTCTGCGGTGTGGCGTGCTGACAGCGGATCTTCGCAACGGCGCGTGAATTGCGCCGCCTGCACCGCGGGCCGACGCCTGCGCTGCGCTCTCACTGCTTCGTGCGCACGCGAATCAAGCCTTCCTGTGCCACCGACACCACCAGCTCCCCGTTCTGCCGATAGATATTGCCGCGACTGAAGCCGCGTGCGGCCGAGGCCGAAGGGCTGTCCTGCACATAGAGCAGCCATTCGTCCATGCGGAAGGAGCGGTGGAACCACATGGCGTGGTCCAGGCTGGCAATCTGCAGTTGTGGCGAGAACAGGCTCATGGCGTGGGGCAGCAGGCTGGTGTCGAGCAGGGTCATGTCCGAGGCATAGGCCAGCATGTGCGCGTGCAGGGCGTAGTCGTCCGGCAGGTCCGTGGCCACACGCAGCCACACACAGCGCCGGGGTGGACGCGCCTCGGGCTGCATCATGTTCTCCACCACCGTGTGACGCAGATCGATGGCGAAGGGGCGGGTGAAGGCGGCATGCAGTTCCGGCCCCAGACTCTCGCGCAGCTGGTCGGCGAGTTGCGCGCGCGTGAGGCAGGCTTCGGGCGGCGGCACCTCGGGCATGGGCTCCTGATGCGAGAGACCGGGCTCGGGAATCTGGAACGACGCGTCCAGTGTCAGGATGGCGGCACCGTGCTGCACGGCCGTCACGCGGCGCGTGCAGAAGCTCTTGCCGTCGCGCAGATTCTCCACCTTGAACAGGATGGGGTGGGCCTTGTCGCCCGGGCGCAGGAAATAGGCGTGCAGGGAGTGCGGCTGCCGGGCGGCGTCCACGGTGCGACTGGCGCTGAGCAGTGCCTGGGCCAGCACCTGGCCGCCGAAGATCTGGCGCCAGCCTTCGTTGTGGTGACGCGTCTGGAACAGGCCGTCGTCGAGGGTTTCCAGGTCGAGGTGGTCGAACAGTTGCTGCAATTGCTGATTCATGGAATGTCCGTGCGGGAGAACGCTGCTTCGAGTGGCTCGCAGTGTAGCAGGACGGCTCGACGCGGGCACAGGCAGCGCGGCTTTACGCCCGCTGCAGGCGCCGCGTATGATCGCCGGACAGCAACAACAACAACGCCTTGCAGGAGGCACAGCATGCGCAAGATTGCACTATTCACAGGACTCGCTGCGGTAGCAGCCTCGGTAATTCTCGTTGGCAGCGGCACTGAACTGAGCGCGGCCGATGCCGATCTGGCGGCCGTCAAGAAGCAGTTCGTCGGGCACTATGAACTCGTCAGCTATGTCTCCTTTCCGGAAGGCGGGGGCGTGGTGGACAACAACTACGAAGGCCGCATCACCTATGACGAGCACGACAACATGACCGCCCAGGGCATGCCCAGGGACCTGCCCGCCCGTGCGGCCGCGTCGACGACCAATGTCAGCGGCGGCTTCGCCTATTACGGCAGCGTGACCTGGGACATCGAGAACCAGATCGTGACGCATCACGTGGAGGGCTCGCCCTCGCGCGGCAGCTGGGTGGGCGAGGACAATGTGCGGCACTACGAATGGGAGGACGGATTGTTGAAGCTCTCCATCAAGAACGCCGAGGGCCGCACGACGGGCACTCTGACCTGGCGTCGCTACGAGTAAGGCATTGACGACACCGGACACGGACACCCTTTCCCCCTTCGACGCGTGCTGGCTGGCCGAGGCCATGCGCCTGCACGCGCTCGACACCGCCGATCCGGCGTGGCCCGCCAGCCCGGGGGCCGCGCCTGACGCCGCCGCCATTCTCGCCCTCACTCGCACCCTCGCGCAGCAGCACGGTTACGCCGAACGCGTGCAGCGCTGGCATCGCCATGCCGGCTGGCTGCTGAGCGGCCTCGGGTTGCTTGCCGTGCTGGCGGGCTTCGCGGCGGGAATGACGCTGGTGGGCGGCGCGTCGCGCAGCGTGAATGTGTTGTGGGCGCTGCTCGGCTTGATCGGCGTGCACAGTGTGGCGCTGCTGTTCTGGCTGCTGCTCGGTCAGGCCGGCGGGGGCGCGGCGGGGCGGCTCTGGTTGGCGCTGCTGCAGCGCTGGGGGCTGGGCGCGAGCCCGTTGCCCGGCACGCCCGATCCCCTGGGACGGGCGCTGCCGGCCCTGCTGGCCCGCGACGGCCTCGGTCGCTGGTGGTTCGGCATGATCACCCACACGCTGTGGCTGCTCGCCCTGACCGCTGCGCTGCTGGCCTTGCTGGCCGTGCTGAGCCTGCGCAGCGTGAGCTTCACGCTGGAGACCACCATCCTGCCGCCGACGGTCTTTGCCAGCCTCGTTGCGGGCCTTGGCGCTGCGCCGGCCTGGTTGGGCTTCGCCGTGCCGACGCCGGAGATGATCGAGACCGCGCTGAGTTCGGCGGCGGCGCAGGACGTCGCTGCGGGGCGGATCTGGGCGTCCTGGCTCTGCGGCTGCGTGCTGGTCTATGCCTTGCTGCCGCGGGTGTTCGCCTTTCTCGTCTGCCAGACCCTGTTGCGCCGGCGCCGGGCCCGTTGTCAGCCGGCCCTGCACCTGCCGGGTTTCGCCCTGCTGCCCGGACTGCAGCCAGCAAGCCCCGGCATCATCGACCCGGCCCCCGCGCCGCAAGCCAGCGGCCGGGTGGCGCCCCTGCATCATGTGCACAGCCGGGGCAGCCTGCTGGCCGGGCTGGAACTGGGGGCCGACATGAGCTGGCCTCCGCGCGGCATGGAGCTGCAGGGCATGGTCGCCGTGGAAGACCTCGTGGACACCCGCGAGCAGCGCCGCGCCCTGCTGGCCCGCCTGAAGTCAGCGCCGCCGACGCGCCTGCTGCTGTGTGTGGATGGCCGGCTCTCGCCCGATCGCGGCAGTCTGCGGGTGCTGGTGGACTGTTCCTTCTTCGCAGGCGAGCTGCGTGTGCTGCTGCTGCCTGCCAACTGCCCGCCGGAGCGCCGCGCGGCGTGGCAGCAGGGCCTCGCGGACATTGGCCTGGGCAACGAGCGGGTCTTCACCGACGCGGCCTTGGCAGGAGGATGGCTGAACCCTCATGACTGACACCGCGCGCCCGACCGTGCTGCGCATCGCCGTGGTCGGCCACACCAATACCGGCAAGACCTCGCTGCTGCGCACCCTGACCCGTGACAGCCATTTTGGCGAAGTGTCCGCACGTCCCAGCACCACGCGCCACGTGGAAGGCGTCAGTCTGGGCATTGGCGCCACCCCTGTGCTGGACCTGTATGACACGCCCGGCATGGAGGACTCCATCGCCCTGCTGGAGACGCTCCATGCCCAGGCGTCCGGCTCCGGGCAGCGCCTCGACGGGCCCGCCCGCATCCAGCAGTTCCTGCACAGTGGCGCTGCCGCCGGGCGCTTCGAGCAGGAAGCCAAGGTGCTGCGGCAGCTGCTGCAAAGCGATGCCGGACTCTATGTGATCGACGCGCGCGATCCGGTGCTGGCGAAGTACCGCGACGAGCTGGAGATTCTGGCCAGCTGTGCCGTGCCGCTGCTGCCGCTGCTGAATTTCGTACGCGACGCGCGGGCCAGCGAGGCCGCCTGGCGCGAGGCTCTGGCCCGGCTCGGGCTGCATGTGGTGGTGAGTTTCGACACGGTGGCGCCGGCGCGTGGCGGCGAGCGAGCGTTGTACGAGCGCCTGGCCACGCTGCTGGATACCCGCGGACTGGCCCTGCTGCGCCTGGCCGAGCATCACGAGCAGGAGGCTCTGAACCGGCGCGGCGCGGCCACCCAGGCGCTGGCCGATCTGCTGATTGACGTGGCGGCCTGCCGCGTCAAGGTGGCTCATGGTGACGATGCGGCCGTGCGGGAACGCGCCCTGGCCGACCTCAACGCCGCCGTGCGTGGGCGTGAACAGGCCTGCGTCGACGCGCTGCTGGCGCTCTACCGCTTCGATCGCGCCGACCTCGACGCTGCGCACCTGCCCCTGAGCGACGGGCGCTGGCAGGAGGATCTGTTCGATCCAGCCACGCTCACGGCGCTCGGGATCACCCTGGGCTCGGGCGCTGCAGCGGGCGCTGCGGCCGGCTTCGGCATCGACCTCATGCTGGGCGGCACGACCCTGGGCTCCGGCGCGGCCATTGGTGCGCTGCTGGGTGGCGGGCTGCCGACCCTGCAGCGCTTCGGCCGGCGCCTGCTGCGCGGGGTGGGGCAGACCCTGAACAGTGCCGTTACCGGCAGCCGCTATCTGCGGGTAGACGAGAGCATCCTGCGGGTGCTGTTGACCCGGCAGGTGCAGCTGGTGCTGGCACTGGAGGCGCGCGGGCACGCGGCGGTGGAGCGCATCGTGCTGCCGCAGAGCCTGCAGACGGACTTGTGGCAGGGCGCCCTGCCGGCCGCTTTGCAACGTTGCCGCGAATACCCGGCGTGGTCGTCCCTGCGCGGCGAGGGGCACTGGAGCCCCGCGCGGCAGCTGATGCAGGAGCGCATCGCCGAGGCTACACTGCGCGCCATTGCCCGCAGCACCGGAGCCAGCCCGTCATGAACAACCCCATTCTGCTGTCGATTTCCCTGCTCACGCTCAGCAATGTCTTCATGACCTTCGCCTGGTACGCCCATCTGAAGGAGTTGAACAACAAGCCCTGGATCATCGCCGCGCTGATCAGCTGGGGCATCGCCCTGTTCGAGTACCTGCTGCAGGTGCCGGCCAACCGCATCGGCTACACGGTGCTCTCGGTGGGACAGCTCAAGATCATGCAGGAGGCCATCACCCTGACGGTGTTCGTGCCCTTCGCGTTCCTGTACCTGAAGGAGCCGCTGAAGCTGGACTATCTGTGGAGTGGGCTGTGCATCTTGGGCGCGGTGTACTTCGCCTTCCGCAGCCGCTGGACGGAAATGGTCTGAACCGGTGCCAGCATTGCTTCTTCAGGGCAGGTGGTTTACTTTCCGAGCGCTGCCTCATCAACCCGAATTCTCAACAACAACAAGAAGATCGCTATGAAATCACGCCCTTCAATGTCGCCGAATCGCCCCGGTTTGCTCACTTCCCTGCGTGTCGTCGCCGCCCTCGTGCTGCTGGCGTTGGCACCTCTCGCCGCCGCTCAGCAGGACGACCTGAACTGGGTCACCACCTGGTCGGCCGCGCCCAGCTCGCTGCCGCCCGGACTGCTGCCGCCCGAGGCCATCACCGATGCCTTCGACAACCAGACCCTGCGCCTGATCGTGCACAGCAGTGCCGGGGGCGACGTGGTGCGTGTGCGCTTGTCCAACACCCACGGCAACAAGCGCCTGCAGATCGGCGCCGCCACCATTGCCCTGCAGGCGCAAGGCAGCGCCATCGTGCCCGAGACCCTGACGCGCCTGACCTTCGGCGGCGCAGAGAGCGTCACCATTGCCCGTGGTGGCCTGGTGTTCAGCGATCCAGTGGCCTTCACCGTGCCACAGCTCGCCAATCTGGCGGTGAGCCTGTACATTCCCGCCCCCAGCGGCACCGTGACCACGCATCTGGCGGCAGCCCAGACCAGCTATGTCTCGGCCCCCGGGGACTTCAGCGGCAGCGTGCCCTTCAACACGGCCCAGGAGATCCCGGTGTGGAACTACCTGACCGCCATCGATGTGGGCCGCACCGACGACATCACCACCATCGTCACGCTGGGTGATTCCATCACCGACGGCGTGGGCTCCACCACCGATCTGAACAACCGCTGGCCGAACTACCTGGCGCGCCGCCTGCTGCTCGACCCGCAGGTGCCCGACTTCGCCGTGGCCAATGCCGGCATCAGCGGCAACCGCGTGCTGCAGGAACTCTCGCCGCGCTTCGGGGAAAACCTGCAGCTGCGTTTCGAGCGCGACGTGCTGGCGCTGGCGAACGTCAGCCACATCGTGCTGCTGGAAGGCATCAACGACATCGGCATGCCGGCGCTGCTGGCGCCGGGCGAGGACGTGACGCCCGAGGAGATCATCGCGGGTTATCGCCAGATCATCACCCGGGCCCATGCGCGCGGCATCAAGATCATCGGCGCCACGCTGACCCCCTTCGAGGGTGCGGCCTACTACACGCCCGAGGGCGAGGTGAAGCGGCAGGCGGTCAATGCCTGGATCCGCAACAGCGGCGAGTTCGACGGGGTCATCGACTTCGAGATCCCGGCGCGGGACCCGTCCCACATCACCCGGCTGCTGCCGTCCTACACCTCGGACAATCTGCACCCCAACGACGAAGGCTACAAGGCGATGGCGGAGGCCGTCGATCTTGATCTGTTCCGCTGACGTATACGGGACACTTCGGTTTCACTCCACAAAGGTCACGCATGAGCTATCACGGCAGTCCCACGTTCACTCACCAGCAGGAAGACCGCATCGGCGTCCTCATCACCAATCTCGGTACCCCGGATGCCCCCACGCCCAAGGCGCTGCATCGCTATCTCAAAGAGTTCCTGTGGGACCCGCGCGTCGTGGAGGTGCCCCGGCTGATCTGGTGGTTCGCGCTCCATGGCGTGATCCTGCGCATCCGCCCGCGCCGTTCGGCCAAGGCCTATGCCGGGGTGTTCACGGCAGAAGGCTCGCCGCTGCTGGTGCATACCCGCAATCAGAGTGCCGCCCTGCAGGCGCTGCTCGCGCAGCAGGGCCATGGCAATGTGGTGGTGGACTTCGCGATGCGCTACGGCAATCCGTCCATCCCCTCCGTGCTGGAAGCCATGTTCAACCAGGGGGTGCGCAAGCTGCTGGTGCTGCCGCTCTACCCGCAGTATTCCGGCTCCACCGCGGCGTCCACCTTCGATGCCATCGCCAAGGACTTCACCACCCGGCGCTGGATTCCCGATCTGCGTTTCGTCTCGCACTACCATGATTACGCGCCCTTCATCGCCGTCGCCGCCCAGCGCATCCGCGAACACTGGGACACCCACGGCCGTGCCGACAAGCTGCTGTTCTCCTATCACGGCGTGCCGCTGCGCTATCTGCACAACGGCGACCCTTACCACTGCGAGTGCTACAAGACCTCGCGCCTGATCGCCGAAGCCCTCGGGCTGGGCAAGGACGAGTACATCACCACCTTCCAGTCCCGCTTCGGGCGCGAGGAGTGGCTCAAGCCCTACACCGATGCCACTCTCAAGGCCTTCCCCGCCCAGGGCGTGAAGTCGGTGCAGGTGTTCTGCCCGGGCTTCTCGGCCGATTGTCTCGAGACCATCGAGGAGATCGGGGAAGAGAACAAGCACTACTTCGAAGAGGCGGGCGGCGAGCGCTACGAATACATCACGGCGTTGAACGACCGCCCCGACCACATCGCGGCGCTGGCGTCCCTGGTACACGCGAACCTGCATGGCTGGCAGGTGACGCCGGAGCCGGCGCGTGACGCGCGCGCTCGTGACCTCGGAGCCCCACGTTGAGTATCACTCGGGAGACTGCATGAACGTCCTGCTGTCACGCCGCCTGGGCTATTTCGCCGGCGGCACGGCCCTCCTCTTCCTGCTGCTGGCGGCCATGCGCCTGCTGTTCTTCGTCGGCTTCTCCGGCGTGGCGCCGGACGAGAATCCGGAGGCGGTCTGGCCCACGCTGCGCATCGGCCTGCAGTTCGACATGCGGCTGGCCCTGCTGCTGATGCTGCCCGTCGCCGCGGCGCTGCTGCTGCCGCGTCTTCGCCAGCGTTTCCCCCGACCACTGCGCTGGGGCCTGCGTGCTTATCTCGCCGTGGTGCTGATCGCGCTGGTGCTGATCTACATTTTCGACTTCGGCCACTATGCCTATCTGGGCGTGCGCCTGAACGCCTCGGCCTTTCGCTACACGGCCGATGCCCAGATCTCCACCGATATGATCTGGCAGACCTACCCGGTGGTGTGGATCACCCTGGGCTGGATCGCCACCGTGGCCCTCATGCTGGCCGCCTTCCTGTGGCTGGAGCGCCTGACGCTGGACCGGTCGCAGGTGCCGGTGCCGCGTCTGGCCGCCGGACTGGGCGGAGCTCTGGTCAGCGTGCTGGTACTGATCGGTCTGCTGGGCCGCTACACCAATATCAACATCGAGAACCCGGTGCCGCTGCGCTGGAGCGATGCCTTCTTCTCGGGCGACAGCCAGATCGGCGCGCTGGGCTTGAACCCGCTGCTGTTCCTCTATGACACCTGGAATGTGCAGGACGATGGCTACGACGCCGAGGCGCTCAATGCGCTCTACCCGGTGGTGGCCAACTACCTCGGCGTCACGCCGTCCGGCCAGGCCATCCGTTTCGAGCGTCACGTGGGGGTGCAGCCCCATGCGCTGCCCGGCGAGCGCAAGCCCAACATCATCTTCATCATGCTGGAGTCGCTGGGCGCCAGCGCGGTGGGGGCCTATGGCAATCCGCTGAACCCGACGCCGAACCTGGATGCCCTGGCCCCACAGAGCTGGTTCTTCAGGCACTTCTATGTGCCGGTCACCGGCACGGCCAAGACGGTCTGGGCCAGCATCACGGGCATTCCCGACGTGACCCGTCAGGAAACCGCCAGCCGCAACCCGTTCATCATCCGGCAGAACACGCTGATCAATGCGCTGGAGGACTACCAGAAGATCTACACCGTGGGCGGCAGCGCCGGCTGGGCCAACATCAATGGCGTGATCATGCAGAGCATCGACGACATCACGCTGTACGAGGAAGGCTACTGGCAGGCGCCGAATGTGGACGTCTGGGGCATCTCCGATCTCGACCTGTTCAAGGAGAGCGATGCGATCATCCAGGCGCTGCCGAAGGACAAGCCCTTCTTCGCCTACATCCAGACGGCGGGCAATCACCGCCCGTTCACCATTCCCGAGAACAACGACGATTTCGAGTCACTCGACCTGCCGCTGGAGCAGGTGCAGGAGTTCGGCTCGCGCAGCCTGGAGCAGTACAACGCCGTGCGCCTGCTGGACTACAACATCGGCCGCTTCATGGAGATGGCGAAGGCCGGGGGCTATTACGAGAACACCATCTTCGTCATGTTCGGGGACCACAACACCCGCATCTCCCAGCTGCCCCACATGCCGCCGGCCTTCGAGCAGCTGGGGCTGGAGAGCAATCACGTGCCCATGCTGATCCATGCGCCCGGCCTGCTGGAGCCGCGCGTATTCGAGGAGGCGACAGGCCTGGCGGATCTGCTGCCGACGGTGGCAGGACTGGTGGGCGTGGAATACACCACCCGCACCATGGGCCGGGACATACAGTTGCCCTCGCCCGAGGGGGAGCGGGCCATTCCAGTGGTGCTGCGTGAGGGCAGCTTCCCGCTGATCGGCGTGGTGACGAAGGATTTCCTGGTGCAGATGAATCACGACGGCAGCAACCCGTCCATGCACGATCTGGCCTCGCCTGAACCCCTGCAAAATGTGGCGCAGGAGCATCCCGAGGAGTACCAGCGCCTGCTGGATCTGGGGCGTGGCCTCTACGAGGCCGCCCGCTTCATGCTGACCGATAACGTCAGGGAATGAGGCGGCGCCAGTGGCGCCGCAGCAGCACGACCACGCAGACGGTGCCCAGCGCCGGGTCGATCAGATAGTCCCAGTAATTGGTGGACGCCTTGAGCTGCAGCACGAAGCCCAGGGTGGCCAGACTCAGCAGCAGACAGCCGACATAGTGCTGCTGCCACAGCAGCCCGAGACTCAGCAGCCCCACCCCCGCCAGCAGCAGACGCGGCGCAAAGCCCAGCCGGTAGGGGTCGAGATAGCTCACCCCCAGCGCCGCCGGATACAGCACCACGGCCATCCCCGCGAACAGCCACAGCAGCAGCGTCAGCTGCGCCTCGGACGGGCGCGCCATCCACCCCAGCCGCACCGCGGTTCCCAGCAGCAGCGCCAGGCTGGTGGTCAGGGCCAGATCGTCAAAGACACTGCGCAGATACATCGCCGGCGAGAGGCCGTTGATGGGCACGAGCGCCAGAGCCAGAAGCACCAGCAGCAGGGTGTAACGCAGGGGCGCAGAGAGCCGCGCGCCGGGCAGCAGCAGGAACAGGGGCAGGGCAGCGCTGGCCAGGGACTGCCAGAAGACGAATTCCAGCGGCGACATCAGTGGCGCGACTCCAGCCAGTCTTGCGTGAAGCTCACGTGCTTGATGAAGCTGTTGTTCCAGGAGTACACCAGATGGAAGATGCCCTCGCGGGTGTGCACGAGGTAAGGGTATTCGTACTCGAATTCGCAGCCGGCGCGGCGGCACATGCGCTCGTCCACTTCGGCCAGGAAGCCGCCCAGCAGATCGTCCCGGCTGCCGCTGCTGGAGGCCATGAACTGGCGGCGCAGGGCGGGTGTGAAGCTGCTCTCGGGCAGCGGGTTGCCGTCCGGGTCGGGCGAGGCGTCCACGTCGATCAGATGCTCCCAGTTCTCCATTTCCAGATCGGTCTCGTAGAGGCTCAGACGAAAGCGCCCGTCACGCAGATTGTTCAACGCCACCAGCAGGGTGTTGCGATGCGTCAGGGCGGCGGCGAGGGAGGAATTCGGGTTGAAAGGTTCCAGCGGCACGGGCGCGGACCAGCTGCGCCCCGCATCCTCGGTGCGACTGGCCAGCACGCGGTGATGCTCGGTGCCGGCATAGCGCAGCATGGCGACGGCGGATTCGGGCCCCGTGGGCACGATGGTGGGCTGCAGGGAATGGTTGCCACGGCTGATGCGGTACTTGTCCAGCACCTCGCCATCGGCTGAAAGATAGAGGTACTCCGCGAACTTGCCGATGAACTCGTGGTAGACGGGCAGGCCGATGGAGCCATCGTCGTGGAATACTGGAGCCCCGCGCACCAGGGTGCTGATATTGAAGAAGGGCGAGGTGACCAGGCGGCGAGGCGCGGACCAGCTCTCGCCCCTGTCTTCGGAGTACATGGCGTTGATGGCGCTGCCGCCCCAGCCGCCGATGGACACCGACACATAGAACAGCCACAGGCGCTGGTCCGGCGCCAGGGCCACCACAGGATTGCCCAGCTTGCGTACATAGCGATCCAGCCCCTGCTGGGTGGACTCGCGGGTGGCCAGCACGAATTCCGCATTCCAGGACTCGTCGCTTACATCGAAGCGCGCCCCGCGGATCTGCACATCGGCAGCGCCTTCGCGCGAACCGGCGAACCACACCGAGAGCAGGGTATCTTCCGAGAGCTGTGTGAGTGCGGCGGCGTGCACGTAGTCGTCGACATCGGACGAGGCGAAGCCGTTGACGAAGGGCGAGCTGGGGGAGAGTTCGAGCGTCGGCGCGCCGGCATGGTCGTCCAGAAATGGCGCAGGCACTGCGGCCGGGTGCTGGACCCAGGCAACGGCAAAGAGGACGAGGATGAAAGGCGCAAGTGCAACGCGCCAGAGCAGAGAGCGATCTGCGAATGACACTGACGAAACAACCTTTTGCGAATTGTTTTTCTGTGAGCGACTTCACATCCTGTCCATCGCAGCTGCCCGGAGGATAAACGACTGGATTCGTCGAGTCCACCGGGCATTTCGTCGTGCCGGGGGTGTTGTTACTGGGCCGAGGCGGGCTCCTGCTCCAGCCATTCGTTGAGTTCGAGCACGTCCTGCGGGCTCAGCAGTCCGGAGACCTGCTTCAGGCGCAGGGTGTTGAGCACGTAGTTGTAGCGTGCCTCGGAGTAGTTGCGCAGGGCCACGAACAGCTGGCGGCGCGCCTGCAGCACGTCGACGATGTTGCGCGTGCCCACCTCGTAACCCACCTCCACGCCCTCGAGCGCACTCTGGGCCGAGGTGATGGCCTGCTGGCGCTGGGCGACCACCAGGGCGTCGGTGTTGACGCGGCGGTAGGCATTGCGGGCGTCCTGGGTGGTCTGGCGCCGGGTCAGGTTCACCTGCTCCTGCTGGGCGACGACGTCGTACTCGGCGGCGCGGCGGCGAGCCGTGGTGCCACCCCCGGCGTAGAGCGGGATATTGATGTTCAGACTGAGCGCGGTGCCGTCGATGGCGCCGGTGCTGCGCAGGCCGCCGTCAGCGCCCTGGCCGCCGGCCGTCACGTTGTGGTTGAAGGCGCCGGTCAAGGAGATGGTGGGCAGGTGGTCGGACTTGCGGGCCTTCAGGTTTTCCTGTTGCGCCTGCAGATTGTAGCGGGCGGCGATCAGGGCCAGATTGCCGTTCAGCGCCTGCTCCGTCCACGACTCCGCCGAGCCCTCGGCATTGATGATCGGGAAGTCCTCGCGCAGCACTTCCACGTTCGGGTGCGGCTGGCCGGTGATGGCTTCCAGCGCCTCGTAGGCGGCGGCCAGCTCGTCCTCGGCGATCAGGGTGTTGTTGCGGGCCAGATCATAGGCGGCCTGACTTTCATAGACTTCGGTGATGGTGATCAGGCCGACTTCCTCGCGCTGACGGGTCTGCTCGAACTGACGCTCCGCGGCCTGCTCTTCCTGCACGCTGGTTTCCAGATCGTCCATGGCGCGCAGCACATTGAAGTAGGCCGTGGCCACGCGAATGATCAGGGCCTGCTCCTGGGCGGCATAACCGATGGCGCCCGCCTGGTCCTGCAGCTTGGCCCCCTGATAGGTGTACCAGGCACTCATGTTGAACAGAGCCTGGTTGATGTTCAGACGGTAGCCGTGGGAGTTCTGCCCGGGGCGGAAACTCATCTCCCCCGCCAGACCAGCGGTCTGCCGGGTGGTGCTGCCCTGCAGCGCAATGTTCGGCAGCAGCACCGCACGGCCCTGATCGAGCAGGGTGCGGCGAGACTGATACTGGGCCTCGGCCTGGCGCAGCGTGGGATCATTGCGCATGGCCAGTTCGAGGATGGAGACCAGATCGTCGGCCAGGATGGTCGTCGATGCGGTTGAAAGGCACAACAGCAATCCGAGGCGTTGAGTGAAGCGACCCATAATGAGTGACCCTTGTGGTGATGCGTATGTTAAGTAGTGAAGCGCAGAGCAGCGGCCTGTCCAGTCGCGGAGATTCGCTGGCATCCGGGAGGGTGGCGGAAAGGCCCTCGGGGGTGTGAACAACTGGCCGGCATTCTACACAGCGCCCCTGGGGGTGACAAACCGTCGCGCCCGTCCTCTGCGTGGGATTTTCCGGCCCGATCCTGCTTTTGCCCTGCGTTGTACGCAACTCACCCGCATTTCGGTTTGCCCCTGTGCAAAATGTGAGGTCGGGCGGTCTTGTGACACGTGCGAAGCGATTGAGGCATAATGCAGCCCGGTTCGCTCCGCCGGTTTTCGCGAATCGTCACTTACAGGAATCAGCCATGAGCGCCAACCCAGACCAGTTTCTCGACAAGATTGCCCGTCTCGACAACACCACGCAGCACCGCTTTACCGGGTCGCGCAAGGTGTATGTGCAGGGCAGCCGGTCCGACATTCTGGTGCCGATGCGCGAGATCACCCTGACCGACACGCTCACCGAAAATGGCCGCGAGCCCAATGCAGCGGTGCGCGTGTACGACACCTCGGGGGTCTACACCGACCCGGCCGTCCGCATCGATCTGCGCGCCGGGCTGCCCGCCCTGCGTGCGGCCTGGATCGCCGAGCGTGGCGACACCGAACTGCTGAGCGGCGTGACGTCTACCTACGGCCAGCAGCGCCAGAGTGATCTGCGCACGGCGCACCTGCGCTTCGAGCACCTGCGTGCTCCGCGGCGTGCCAAGGCCGGCGCGAATGTCACGCAGCTGCACTATGCGCGCAAGGGCATCATCACGCCGGAAATGGAATACATCGCCATCCGCGAGAACATGAGTTACCTGCAGGCGCGCGAGCAGGCCGCACTGAGCGCACAACATCGCGGCGAGTCTTTCGGTGCGTCCATTCCGAAGGAAATCACGCCGGAATTCGTGCGCGCGGAAGTGGCGCGCGGCCGCGCCATCATTCCCGTCAACATCAATCATCCGGAAGTCGAGCCCATGATCATCGGCCGCAATTTCCTGGTGAAGATCAACGCCAACATCGGCAACTCCGCGCTCACCTCGTCCATCGAGGAAGAAGTGGAAAAGCTCACCTGGTCCGCGCTCTGGGGCGCCGACACGGTGATGGACCTGTCCACCGGGCGCAATATCCACGAGACGCGCGAATGGATCATCCGCAACTCCATGCTGCCCATCGGCACGGTGCCCATCTATCAGGCGCTGGAGAAAGTGGACGGCATCGCCGAAGAGCTGACCTGGGAGCTGTTCCGCGACACACTGATCGAACAGGCCGAGCAGGGCGTGGACTACTTCACCATTCACGCGGGTGTGCTGCTGCGCTATGTGCCGCTGACCGCTCGGCGCGTCACGGGCATCGTCTCGCGCGGCGGTTCGATCATGGCCAAATGGTGCCTGGCGCACCACAAGGAGAATTTCCTCTACACGCACTTCGAGGAAATCTGCGAGATCATGAAGGCCTACGACGTGTCCTTTTCGCTGGGCGACGGCCTGCGTCCGGGCTCGGTGGCCGATGCCAACGATGCCGCGCAGTTCGGCGAGCTGGAAACATTGGGGGAGCTGACGCAGATCGCCTGGAAGCACGACGTGCAGTGCATGATCGAAGGTCCGGGTCACGTGCCCATGCACATGATCAAGGAGAACATGGAGCGTCAGCTGGAAGTGTGCGGTGAGGCGCCTTTCTATACGCTCGGGCCATTGACCACCGACATCGCTCCGGGCTACGACCACATCACCTCCGGCATCGGTGCCGCGATGATCGGCTGGTACGGCTGCGCCATGCTCTGCTATGTCACACCGAAGGAGCACCTCGGCCTGCCGGACAAGGACGACGTCAAGCAGGGCCTGATCGCCTACAAGATCGCCGCCCATGCCGCCGATCTGGCCAAGGGTCATCCCGGCGCACAGCTGCGCGACAATGCGCTGTCGAAGGCGCGCTTCGAATTCCGCTGGGAAGATCAGTTCAACCTGGCACTGGACCCGGACACCGCTCGCAGCTACCACGACGAGACCTTGCCCAAGCAGTCCGGCAAGGTGGCGCACTTCTGCTCCATGTGCGGGCCGAAATTCTGTTCCATGAAGATCAGCCAGGAGGTGCGCGACTACGCGGCACAGAGGGCCCTGGACACCGTGGACGCGGCGCTGCAGACGGGCATGGAAGAAATGGCCGACACCTACAACCAGACTGGGCGCGAATTGTACCGACGCGTCTGAAACCCGCGCCTTTGCTTGCCCCGTTGACACTCTTGAGAGATAGCGAGACATGCCCAACCAACGCACTGACGACACCAACATCGCGTCCATCGAAACCCTGATTACGCCGGCGCAGCTGAAGAAGGAGCTGCCCCTGGACGGCCCCACCCTGGAATCGGTGAGCGCTGCGCGCCAGACCATCTTCGACATTCTGGATCGCAGGGACCCGCGCCTGTTCGTGGTGATCGGCCCCTGCTCGATCCACGACGTCCATGCCGCGCTGGAGTATGCGCGTCGCCTGCGCACGCTGGCCGATGAGGTGAAGGACACGCTCTACCTGGTGATGCGCGTCTACTTCGAAAAGCCGCGCACCTCCGTGGGGTGGAAGGGATTGATCAACGACCCGTACATGGATGACACGTTCAAGATCGAGGATGGTCTGCGCATCGGCCGCAAGCTGCTGCTGGACATCGCGGCCATGGGGCTGCCCACCTCCACCGAGGCGCTCGATCCGATTTCTCCGCAATATCTGCAGGACATCATCGCCTGGTCGGCCATCGGTGCCCGTACCACGGAATCGCAGACGCACCGCGAGATGTCGAGTGGCCTGTCCTCACCCGTCGGTTTCAAGAACGGCACCGACGGCGGTCTGACCGTGGCCATCAATGCCATGCAGTCCGTGCGCAGCTCGCACCGTTTCCTGGGCATCAACAGCCAGGGGCAGGTGTCAGTCGTCACCACCAAGGGCAATCCCTACGCCCACGTGGTGCTGCGCGGTGGCAGCTCGGGCCCGAACTACGATTCGGTCCACGTGGCGCAATGCGAGGCGGCGCTGAAGAAGGGCGGTGTGAGCAGCAACATCATGATCGACTGCAGCCATGCGAACTCGAACAAGGACCCGTCCGTGCAGCCTCTGGTGCTCAAGGACATCACCCATCAGATTCTGGAAGGCAATCAGTCGATCATCGGCGTGATGGTGGAAAGCAATCTGAATCACGGCAACCAGAGCATTCCGAAGGATCTGTCAGCGCTGCAGTACGGGGTGTCCGTCACCGATGCCTGCATCGCCTGGGACGAAACGGAGCGCGCCATCCGCGAGATGGCGCACAAGCTCAAGGATGTGTTGCCGGGCAGGGCGGGTTGAACGCTGCCGAATCGGGTCCCACGCCCCGGCATGGGACCTCACTTCAGCAGTTCGTCGACACTTGAGCTTCGATCGAGTGGCATGAGCTGTGGCCCGCGCATGTGTCCTCGCCACTTGCAGTTGCAAGCAATCCTGCGCTGACACTTGACGCGGGGCCGGATCGAAGGCCTCAGGGACACTTCGCTTGCACCACTCACCCCGCCATGCCGCTGACCACAGCCATGCTGGTGGGCTCCTTCTCGGCGCGGCCCTGTTGCACCCAGTCCATGACGTGCGGATTCGCCAGCAGGGTGTTGCAGTAGCGCTGGGCCTCCAGGCTCAGCCTGGCGCCGTAGGAGCGGAAGCTGATGGCGATGGGCGCCATCATGCAGTCGGCGATCGAGAACTTCCCGAACAGGTAGTCCCCGCCCGCGCCATGCTTGCGGCGGCAGCAGCTCCAGATGCCGTCGATGCGAGCGATCTCGTCGGCCAGAGCGCCGCTGACATGCATGCCTACCTCCGCCTTGCAGTTCATTGGCCAGTCCTTGCGCAGATGCGGGAATTCAGCGTGCACTTCCGCCGCCACCGAGCGGGCACTGGCACGCTTCTTCGGGTTTGCGGGCCAGCCGCGTCCTTCCAGCAGCTGTTCGGAAATGTATTCGCAGATCGCCAGCGACTCCCACACCGTCGTCTCGTTGTGCAGCAGGGCCGGTACCTTCAGGGAGGGGGAATAGGGGCCGAGCTTCTCGGCAGTGTCGCCGCGATAAAGGGCGATGTTGATCTCTTCGAAGGGGATACCAAAGGCCTTGAGCAGCAGCCACGGCCGCATGGACCAGGAGGAGTAGTTCTTGTTGCCAATTACCAGTTTGATCTGACTCATCCGAAACGCTCCTTGGAGAATACTGCCAGTCGCTGAAGCCGGGCGCGCTTTTCTGCGCCAACGCTGATTTAGTAAGTCCACAGCGGCGAAAGTTCCAGGGCGAACTGGGCGATCTGCTGATTCAATGTGGCAGAAAAAAGGCGGGTCCCGAAGGCCGCAAAGGCAGGCGCGGCGCGGCTCCCCATTGCTTCGGGATTTGCGGTATAGTCCCCGCCAATCGCACCGCCGCCACAGATGCAGGAGTGTTCATGGCCAGACGCATCGCCATCGTCGAAGACGAAGCCGCCATCCGGGAAAACTACGCGGATGTCCTGCGCAAGCAGGGCTATGACGTGCAGACCTATGCCAATCGTCGCGACGCCATGCGCTCCTTCGACATCCGGCTGCCCAATCTGGCCATCATCGACATCGGCCTGGAGAACGAATACGACGGCGGTTTCACCTTGTGCCAGTCGCTGCGCTCCATGTCCGAGACCCTGCCAATCATTTTCCTGACGGCCCGTGACAACGATTTCGACACCGTCAGCGGCCTGCGCATGGGCGCCGACGACTATCTCACCAAGGACATCAGCCTGCCGCATCTGTCGGCCCGCATCGCCGCGCTGTTCCGCCGTCTGGATGTGCTCGATCAGCCGCCCTCGCCCGAAAGCCTGCTGCATCGGGACAAGCTGACCCTGGATATCGGCCGCCTGACCATCCAGTGGGATGGCCATCCGGTGCCGCTTACCGTCACGGAGTTCTGGATGGTGCATGCGCTGGTGAAGTTCCCCGGCCACGTGAAGAGCCGGCAGATTCTCATGCAGGAGTCCAAGATCTTCGTGGACGGCAGCACCATCACCTCCCACGTCAAGCGCATCCGCAAGAAGTTCATGCTGGTGGATGAAAGCTTCGACTGCATCGAGACGGTCTACGGCATGGGGTATCGCTGGAACCCGCAGAACACCTCCGGCAACGTCGACTGAGCCATGGCCCGCTATCTCAAGAATCCGTTCGGCATCCGCTTCAAGCTGGTGTTCCTGTCCAGCTTTCTGCTCGTCATTCCCTGGCTGGGTTACCAGTACATTCTGGAGATGGAAGACTACCTGCGCCGCGGTCAGGAACAGACCGTGCTCGGCACTGCCCGTGCGCTGGCCACCGCCCTCAACGAACGGCCGGAGCTGTTCGACGAGGGCAGCTACAGCGTGGCGCGCGAGAGCAACGATCTCTACGTCTACCCGGTGTTCTACCCGCTGAGTCTCGATGACAGCACCCTGGTGGACTGGCAGGACTATCAGCGCTACGAGCTGTCCTACGGCAAGGACGACGCCATCGGCACCGAGCTCAACCCCTGGAGCCCCTTCGCACGCTATTACCACTACGACAGCTCGCTCAACTTCAAGCTGCTGGCCGGTGAGTTCAACCGCTTTCTGTATGCCTACCTCAAGGTGCAGGACGACAACGTGGTCTACCGCAGCCCTGACAGTCTCAGCATCCACCGCGCCGACTTCATGCAGATCTCGCTGGTGACCCGCGAAGGCGAGTTCAAGCGCTATGTGGTGGCGCCCCGTGGCCCTGAATTCATCTATGCCTACGAGATCGGGGAGGACATGCTCGATGTCACCGCGCTGCTGCACGAGGAGCGCATCGCCGGACAGTGGTACGAAGTGCCCGGCGGCTACGAGATCGAACTGCGGCTGCCCCTGACCATGCTGGGGGACCAGATCGGCTTCGCCATCTACGACGTGGACGACCCCCAGGAGCGCACGGTGACGGGCGTAGTGGCCACCTCGCCGGTGAACGACCCGCGCCTGCTCGGCTCGCTGCGGCGGCCGACGCCCGAGATCGACCGCATCGTGGAAGGCATGGGCCACACCAATTCCCGCATCCAGGTGATCGACCGCGGCGGCCGCATCCTGCTCAGCGTGGGCGACATCCAGACAGCCACCGGCTTGCTGCTGGATCTGGAGCCCGACGAGGGCACGACCAACCGGTACTGGGCCTTCATCGAGGATCGCCTGCTGCAGCCGCTCTACTATCGCGTGCTCACCATGCCCTCGAATGACTTCATCGACGAGCTCTACGCAGGCGGCACCGTGGAAGGCCAGCACATCGACACGGCCCTGCAGGGCACACCCACGACCCAGTTCCGCACGCTGCCTGACTCGCAGACACGCATCCTGGAAGCGGCGCATCCCATCGTCGCCGACGGCGCGGTCATGGGCGCGGTGATCGTCGACCAGAACATGAACGGCATCCGCACCTTCCGCAATCAGGCGCTGGAAACCCTGTTCAACACCATCCTCGGCGTGATGCTGGTGATCTCCTTCGGCCTGTTCGCCTTTGCCTCGCGCATCAGCAGTCGCATCCGTGATCTGCGCAATCAGGCGGAGAGCATCATCGACGAGAGCGGGCGCCTGCGCAAAAGCATCGTCGCCAGCCGCAGTTACGACGAGATCGGCGACCTGTCGCGCAGCTTCTCCAACATTGTGGAACGTTTGACGCAATACACGAGTTATCTGGAGAACATGTCGGCGCGACTCTCCCACGAGCTGCGCACGCCGGTCACTGTGGTGCGCTCCTCGCTGGAGAACCTGGGCATGGTGGCGCAGGACCGCGAATCCGCCGTCTACATCCAGAGGGCGGAAGAGGGAATCAACCGGCTCAATCTGATCCTGACCACCATGAGCGAGGCCACCCGGCTGGAACAGATGCTGCAGACCTCGGAAAAGGAACGCATCGATCTGGCGCGAGTCATCAACGGCTGCGTGGAGGGTTATCGGCTGGCGTATCCCGAATGCAGGCTGGTGTCGGATATTGAAGGGCCGGTCAGAATCATGGGAGTGCCGGAATACATCGCGCAGTTGATGGACAAGCTGATCGCGAACGCCGTGGAATTCACCTATCGCGGGCGGCCGATCACGATCTACTGTCATGCAGTGAAGGATCAGGCGGTGGTGAAGGTGTCCAATTTCGGGCCGTATCTGCCCGAAGAAATGAAGGGGCGGCTGTTCGACTCGATGATCTCGGTGCGGCCTCAGGAGAAACAGCGCGAGCCCCATCTGGGCATCGGGCTGCACATCGCGCGACTCGTCACTGAGTTCCACCTCGGCCAGATCCGCGCCGAGAATCTGCGCGACGCCGAGGGCGTGGCCATCATTCTCACCATACCGCTGCTGGAGGAGTGAGCGCCACGGCAGCTGACGCAGGCGCCACGTCATACTCGAACAGCACCACCACGTCCTGAGGGTTGCCTTCGTTGTCCAGCAGATTGCTCAGGCCGCGAAACATCTGCAGACGTTGCTGCTCGATGTCATAGGCCAGCCGCAGCGGCTCGACGAACCAGCCCACCACCCGCAGCATCCCCGCCGGCCGGACCACCAGGCACAGCACTTCGCCAGGGGCCTCGGCGCATTCCTCGCGCGCCACCGGCGCGATGCTCACGGTGACGGTGTCCAGGCGCGAGGGCACGAAGAACGACGCCTTCACGCTGTCGCCCGCAAGCAGTTGCTGCCATTGCGTCCGCACGAAGGGGTCGAAGCCCGCATCCACGATCAGATCAGGCGTCAGGCGCACGGTGTCGGTGCGCAGGTCCGCGTCGGCATTGCGCTGATAACCGGCTTGCAGCCGACCGTCCTCATGGCGGGTGAACACGCGTGTCCCGGTACGCTGGTCGACCTGGTCAATGGCCGGTGCGGTGATGGAGCGGGAGAAGTCCAAGGACTTGCTCACGATGGTGCGCCCACTGGCATCCTGATACTCCACGCGGCTGGACAGCCCGGGTCGGTCAGGGGCCGGGTAGTGCAGCTCCCGGTAGGCCACGGCGCCATCGGTTGTGCGGAAGGCTGTGCCCACCGTCCACGGCGTCGAAGCCTGGGCCGTCGTCATGCCGGCCAGTGCCAGGAACAGGGGGGGCAGGAGGCGAAAGCGGGGTTTGCGCGGGTGTGTCTGCAGCATGCTGCTACTCCTCAGCGGCTGATGCGCCGGTTGATGTAACGCACTATGGGCCCGAGCACGGGCAAGTGTTGATAGACCATGGCACCGACATCGAAGTAGTCTTCCTGGAAGTAGATGCGGTCGGTGAAGCGAATCTGTGTGGTGCCGCGCAACTGCAGCGTGCGCCCGCCGCTCAGAGCGCCATGCCGGTAACTGGCGACCCAGGTGATACTCGCCCAGTGTTCGCCGCACTGTTCGTCCAGGTATTCGAAGCGGATGCCGGTGGGGCCGGTGTAAACGCTCTTCAGGTAGCTCTTGAAGGCCAGAATCCCGTGAATGGTGTGCAGTGGATCCCGGAACTCGATGTCCTGCGTATACAGCCTGTCAGCCTTTTCCAGGCTCGCGGCATCGGGCTTGGAATAGAATGCCTTGAAGTCCTGCAACAGACTTCTGCGATTCGGATCAGACAGCGGGATCATCTCATTCACGGCTTGAATCTCCAGAGGTGCGACAGACTACGCGCCGGTGTGCCGTTCAGATCAGATCGAGAGTGCCGCGCCAAAAAGAGATTGCACTGGCGTGATCTGCGGTGCAGTCTGCGCCGTAGACCCTCCACAAAAGAAGAACAGCCGGCGCGCGGCGCCAAAGGAAGCAACGTGTCAAGCAGCGAAGACAACAACGCAGGCAGTCTGCGCAAAGCCCTGGCAGGGGCAGGACCGCTGGGCCAGCCCGACCCCTGGGAAGCCTGCATCCGCAAGGTAGCGCAGCAGCAGGACCGTGAGGAATTCAAGAAGCTCTTCGATCACTACGCCCCGATGATCAAGGCCTTCCTGACCAAGGGTATTTCCTCCTACGCCGATCGGTCCCTGGCAGAGGAAATGACGCAGGAGGTCATGTTCAAGGTCTGGAACAAGGCGGATTCTTTCAATCCTGCCAAGGCCAGCGTGAACACCTGGATCTTCACGATTGCGCGCAACACGCGCATCGATTTCATCCGCCGCAACGGGCGGGCAGACAGAACGATCGACATCGAGGACATCTGGCATGAAGCCGATTCCCCCGAACCCGTCGTGGAGCTGCAGCAGCGCCGCGTCGAGACCATGATCCGCCACGCCATGACCACGCTGCCGGAAGAGCAGGCGCTGGTGCTGGAAAAGGCCTTCATGGAAAGCAAGTCGCACAACGAAATTGCAGAAGAACTCGCTCTGCCGCTGGGCACCGTCAAGTCGCGCATCCGCCTGGCATTGAGCAAACTTCAGATACTGATCGACAGGTAGAGGCACCGAAACAACATGATTTCCTATCACCCCGACTCGCGCTATCTGACTGACTTCGCCACGGCCAACCTGCCGCTGGCCGAGGCGGTCTGCGTCTCCGCCCACCTGGAGTTCTGTGGCAAGTGCCGCACGCACGTGCAGCAGCTCACGGATGTGGGAAGCCATATGTTCACCCGCCTGCAGCCCGAGGCTGTCAGCGAGGACAGCTTCGCCGCTCTCATGGCCCGTGTCAGTGCCGGCGCGCAACAGGAGCGGGCGCCTGCGGTCACCGTCGCTGCCGAGGTGGCGGCTGACGAGGCGGCCGAGGCCGCGCAGAGCCATGTCTTCCTGCCGCGTGCCGTGCGCCGGCTGGTCAGCGGCAGTCTCGACAAGCTGCGCTGGGTACAGCTGGGCAAGGCCTTGCGCGTCGCGCCGCTGCGGGTCAGCGATGAGTCGCGCGACACCGCCATCTACGACATCCGCGCCGGGGGCCGCATGCCCGAGCACGAGCATCGCGGGGATGAGATCACGGTGCTGCTGCAGGGCAGCTTCTCCGACGCCGATGGCAGCTACAGTCGCGGAGACTTCGTGGTGCGCCATGCCGGGGAGACTCACCAGCCCACGGCGACCATGGACAAGGACTGCCTCTGTCTGGTCTGTCTGGAGCGCCCGGTGCGCCCGCGCGGGCTGCTCTATCGCCTGCTGGAACCGCTGGTGAACTATCGGCTGCAGCGTCTGAACCGCTCCATGGCCTGAAATCACGCTTCGAATTCGCGAGATGGCTCGGGCATAATGCGGGTTCTTTTTTTCAGGAGCCCGCTCATGGCCTCAGCCACCGCTCGTCACATCCTCGTCGACACCGAAGCCCGGTGTCTTGAACTCAAGGCCCGTATCGAAGCCGGCGAAGACTTCGCCGCCATCGCGCGCCAATACTCCAGTTGCCCTTCCCGCAACCAGGGCGGAGATCTCGGCCGTTTCGGTCCCGGGCAGATGGTGCGTGAATTCGATCAAGTGGTTTTCAGCGCCGAGCCCAACACCGTGCAGGGTCCGGTGCGCACGCAGTTCGGCTATCACCTGGTGGAAGTCACCAGCCGCAGCGCATGAGTGACGCGCCCACCCCTTTTGGCGCGGCCGATGTGCAGGTGCTGCAGCGCACGCCGGGATATCGCGGTTTCTTCGCGCTGGACTCCTGGCAGATCCGCCATCGGCTCCATGCCGGCGGCTGGAGTGCCCCTTTCACCCGTGAATTGTTTCTGCGCGATGCGGCAGCGGGTGTGCTGCTCTACGACCCGCGGCGTGATGAGGTAGTTCTGGTAGAACAATTCCGGATCGGCGCGATACTGGATGCTCAGACCCGCGGCAGCAGCCCCTGGCTGCTTGAAACCGTGGCCGGCATCATCGGCCCGGACGAGAGCGCCGAGGACCTCGTCTTGCGCGAAGCCATCGAGGAGGCGGGTTGCCCGATCCGAGAACTCATCCACATCGTCGACTATTACAACAGCCCCGGCGGCAGCAACGAAACCATCAGTCTGTTCTGCGGCCTGGTGGACTCCACCGGCGCTGGCGGGATTCACGGCTTGCCCGAGGAAAATGAAGACATCCGCGTGCATGTGTTATCTTCGACGCAGGCGTGGCAAGCCCTGCAGGCGGGGCGCATGAACAATGCCATGGCCATCATCGCCCTGCAGTGGCTGCAGATGAATCGGGAGTCGCTGCGCGCAGCGGCCATGCAAACCGGTGTGCAAACCCCATGAATGACAGGCCTTATCGCATCGATCTGAGCAGGCAGATGGCGGATTGTGATGCCAACTTTATTCGTTTGTTGAAACTGATGCCTGCACTGGAATCCTTTCGCATCAAGCAGTTGCAAAGTGCCTGTGCAGGTTCTGCAAAGCGGCACGAAGAGGCCGTGCCTGCCCGCTGGAACGCAGACACTCCGCCGGAACGCTGTGAACGCGAGTTCGTGATCTCCTCGCCCTGCGAGCCGGGCTGCGAGGCACGTGTGCGCATCAGTGTCGTGGAGGTGTTTGCCTACACCAGCACTCTGGCAATCACGCAAATGAACCGCATCAGCGACTGGGTCGAGCCGCCTGCCATGCTCGTGCGCATGTATCACGATGCCGCCACGGCAGAAGCTGTCGCCTATCAGGGACACCGGGCCTTTCTTGCCCGTTACGCGCTGCCGAACCCTGCCATGTATCACCAGGATGAAAAGCGCCAGATCAACGAATTTCTCGGCGAATGGCTGAGGCTGTGTCTGCAGGCAGGCCGCAGTGTGAATACTCCTGAATTCTTCTGTGTTGCGTGATTTATGGTCGAAAGTGACAAGGAACTTTCAGTCAGAGTGGTACAGCTCACGGACACGCATCTGTTTCGTGATCCGCACGCTGCGCTGCTGAAGCTGAACACCCAGGACAGTTTCGAGAAAGTGATGGAACTGGTGATCCAGAACGAGCGCGACATCGATGTCGTGCTCGGCACTGGCGACATCGCCCAGGACGCCTCGCGCGAAGCCTATCTGCGTTTCGCCCAGGCCATGCAGCCGCTCAAGGCGCCCTTCTACTGGGTTCCCGGCAATCACGACCGCCGTCAGCTCATGGAGACGCTGGCACCTTTCGAGCATGCCTTCACCAATCTCGTCACCGTTGGCAAATGGCAGATCGTGCTGCTCGACTCCAGCGTGGCCGGTCAGGTGCACGGCTATCTGCAGGAGCGCGAACTGCAGCATCTGGAGCGCACTCTGCGTGCGGTGCAGCAGCATCCCCAGGTGGAGCATGTGCTGGTGTGTCTGCATCACAATCCCGTCGACGGCACTGCGGCCTGGATGTCCGGCATCGGGCTGCAGAATCAGCACGAGTTCCTTGCCATCATCGAACGTCATGCCTGCGTGCGCGCCGTGCTCTACGGCCATATCCACCAGGAGCTCGACTTCGAGCGGCAGGGCGTGCGTTTTCTGTGCACGCCCTCCACCTGCATCCAGTTCAAGCCCCGCGTGCAGGATTTCACGCTGGACGAGGTCAACCCTGCTTACCGCACGCTGTTGCTGCAGCCCGACGGCCGCATCGACACGCAGGTGATCCGCGTGACGGGCCACGCCTTCGAAGTCGACCATACCTCCACGGGTTACTGATGCCGGGCGCTGACCTTTTTCTTGTCTATATCCACGGCTTCAACAGCTCTCCGCTGTCGCTCAAGGCGCGACAGACCGTCGACTGGTTCGTGCGTCAAGGGCGTGGCGATGCCATTGCCGTGCCCGAGCTTTCCCACGAACCGGCCAGGGCCATGGCAGACTTGTGCGAGATCATCGCGAATCGCCCGCAGCCCGTGGCACTCATCGGCAGTTCTCTCGGTGGTTACTATGCGACCTGGCTCGCCGAGCGCTTCGGCTTGCGCGCGGCCCTGGTCAACCCCGCGGTGCGCCCGGCCGAACTGTGGCAGTCGCATCTGGGCCTCAATCACAATTTCTATTCCGGCCGGCGCTATCACATCACGCAGGAACATGTGGCGCAGTTGCGCGCATTCGAGGTGCAGGAACTGACGCGGCCGCAGAATCTGCTGCTGCTGGTGCAGACGGGCGACGAGACCCTGGACTACCGGCACGCGGTAGACAAGTACAAGTCCTCAGTGAGTATAATCCAGCCCGGCGGCAACCACGGTTTCGTGAATTACGACGCCATGCTGCCCGACATCATCCGGTTTCTGTCCCAACGCTGACGCCCGCAGGCGGACCACCGTCACCTCTTCGAGCGAATCACCCAGAGTCCACATGCAATGACCACCAGTTACAACGCCGATGCCATCGAAGTGCTGACCGGCCTCGACCCGGTCCGCAAGCGCCCGGGCATGTACACCGACACCAGCCGTCCCAATCATCTTGTGCAGGAAGTCATCGACAACAGCGTCGACGAAGCGCTGGCCGGGCATGCGAAGCACATCAGCGTGGTGATGCAGCGCGATGGCTTCATCGAAGTGACGGACGACGGACGCGGCATGCCGGTGGACATGCACCCGGAAGAGAAAGTCAGCGGCGTGGAACTGATCCTCACGCGTCTGCATGCGGGCGGCAAATTCTCGAACAAGAATTACCAATACTCCGGCGGTCTGCACGGTGTCGGCGTGTCGGTGGTGAACGCGTTGTCGCGTCATCTCGAAGTGCTGGTGCGCCGCGACGGCACGCTCTATCAGATGAAATTCCGTGATGGCGAGAAAGCCTCGGAGCTCACGCCCATCGGCACCGCACCCAGGCGCATGACGGGCACCACGGTGCGCTTCATTCCCGACGAGAAATATTTCGACTCCGCGAAGGTCAACATCGCACGCTTGAAGCACGTGCTGCGTGCCAAGGCCGTGCTGTGCTCGGGCCTGCGCGTGAGCTTCGTCGACAACACCGCCGAGGGCGACAAGAGTCAGAGCGAAGAATGGTATTTCGAGGACGGGCTCACCGATTACCTCACCCAGTCCACTCAGGGCTGGCCCGTACTGCCCGAGCAGCCCTTCACGGGCTCCATGCAGGGCAATGACGAAGCGGTGGAGTGGGCCGTGCAGTGGTTGCCAGAGGGCGGCGAGGTCACCGCGGAAAGCTATGTGAACCTGATCCCGACGGCCCAGGGTGGCACGCATGTGAACGGCCTGCGCACCGGCCTGCTGGATGCGCTGCGCGAATTCTGCGAGTTCCGCAATCTGTTGCCGCGCGGCATCAAGCTGGCGCCGGAAGACGTGTGGGATCGCTGTGCCCACGTGCTCTCGGCGAAGATGCAGGAGCCGCAGTTCTCGGGGCAGACGAAAGAGCGCCTCTCCTCGCGGCAGAGCGCCGTGTTCATCGCCGGCGTGGTGAAGGATTCCTTCAGCCTGTGGCTGAACCAGCATACCGCCGAGGCCGAGCAACTGGCCGCCTTCTGCATCGGCAATGCGCAGAGTCGCCTCAAGGCCAGCAAGAAGGTCGAGCGCAAGAAGGTGACCACCGGTCCCGCACTGCCGGGCAAACTCGCCGACTGTTCCACGCAGGATGTCATGGCCGGTGAGCTGTTCCTGGTGGAAGGCGATTCGGCCGGCGGTTCCGCCAAGCAGGCGCGCGACCGCGAGACCCAGGCCATCATGCCGCTGCGCGGCAAGATCCTGAACACCTGGGAGGTGGACTCCAGCGAGATCCTCGCCTCGCAGGAAGTGCACGACATCGCCGTGGCCCTGGGCGTGGACCCGGGCTCGGAGAATCTCGAAGGGCTGCGCTACGGCAAGATCTGCATCCTCGCCGACGCCGACTCCGACGGCCTGCACATCGCCACACTGCTGTGCGCGCTGTTCGTGAAGCACTTCCGCCCGGTGGTGCGCGCCGGCCACGTGTATGTGGCGATGCCGCCGCTGTACCGCATCGACATCGGCAAGGAGGTCTACTACGCGCTGGACGAGCAGGAGAAGAACGGCATTCTGGATCGTCTGGTTGCGGAAAGGAAAACCGGCAAGCCGAACGTGCAGCGCTTCAAGGGCCTGGGCGAGATGAACCCGCTGCAGCTGCGCGAGACAACGATGAACCGGGACACCCGGCGCCTGGTGCAGCTCACCCTCGATGATGCCCAGCCGCAACAGAGCGCCGACGAGGTGCTCGACATGCTGCTGGCGAAGAAGCGCGCGCCCGACCGCAAGGAATGGCTGGAAGAGAGCGGCAATCTGGCGGATATCGCCGAGTAGCAAGCCCACGACAATTTGACTGAAGCAGACCTGGCACCATGACTCAGAACATCACAGTAAGCGAAGACGGCGTCGAACAGATTCCCCTGGCCAGCTACACGCAGCAGGCCTACCTGAATTATTCGATGTATGTCATCAACGACCGCGCCCTGCCGCATATCGGCGACGGCCTCAAGCCCGTGCAGCGGCGCATCGTCTATGCCATGTCGGAACTCGGGCTGCGCTCCACTGCCAAGTTCAAGAAGTCGGCGCGCACCATCGGGGATGTGATCGGCAAGTTTCATCCACACGGCGACTCGGCCTGCTACGAAGCAATGGTGCTGATGGCCCAGCCCTTCAGCTATCGCTATCCGCTGGTGGACGGGCAGGGCAACTGGGGCTCGCCGGATGATCCCAAGTCCTTCGCCGCGATGCGTTACACCGAGTCGCGTCTGCGCAAGTACGCCGACCTGCTGCTGTCCGAACTGGAGCAGGGCACGGTGGACTGGAAGCTGAATTTCGACGGCACGCTGGAAGAGCCGCAGATTCTGCCGGCGCGCCTGCCCAATGTGCTGCTCAATGGCGGCAGCGGCATCGCCGTGGGCATGGCCACCGATATTCCGCCGCACAATCTGCGCGAAGTCGCTGCTGCCTGCATCCATCTGCTGGAGTCGCCCTCTGCCAGCGTGGCCGAGCTGCTGACCCACATCAAGGGACCGGACTTTCCCACGGCGGCCGAGATCATCAGCCCGGCCGCCGAGATCCAGGCCTTGTATGACACCGGGCGCGGTTCCATCAAGGCGCGTGCGGTATATCAGGTGGAGAGTGGCGACATCGTCATCACCGCGCTGCCCTGGCAGGTGTCCGGCGCCAAGGTGCTGGAACAGATCGCCGCCCAGATGCAGAAGAAGAAACTGCCCATGGTGGTAGACCTGCGCGATGAGTCGGATCACGAGAATCCCACGCGCATCGTCATCGTGCCGCGCTCCAACCGTATCGATGCCGACGCCCTGATGCTGCACCTGTTCGCCACCACCGATCTGGAACGCACCTACCGCGTCAACTTCAACATGATCGGCAGCAACGGGCGGCCGCAGGTGAAGGATCTGCGCAGCCTGCTGAGCGAATGGCTGGAATTCCGCACCCAGACGGTGCGCCGCCGCCTGCAGAACCGGCTCGACCGCCTCCTGCAGCGCCTGCACATCCTGCAGGGCCTGTTGACCGCTTTCCTGAACATCGACGAGGTCATCCACATCATCCGCACCGAAGACAAGCCCCGGCCGGTGCTGATGGCGCGCTTCGGCCTGTCCGACGTGCAGGCCGAAGCGATTCTGGAACTGAAGTTGCGTCATCTGGCGAAACTCGAAGAAGTGAAGATCCGCGCCGAGCAGGAAGAACTGGATGCCGAGCGCGAGCGCCTGCAACAGACGCTGGGTTCGGCGGCACGCCTGAAGACCTTGATCCGCAAGGAGATCACGCAGGATGCCGAGGACTTCGGCGATGCCCGCTGCTCACCCATCGTGGCGCGGCCCGAGGCCAGTGCCTTCAGCGAGACGGAACTGATGTCCACCGAGCCTGTCACCGTGGTGCTGTCGGCGCGGGGCTGGGCGCGGGCGGCCAAGGGCCACGACGTTGACCCCGCGAGCCTGCAGTACAAGGCCGGCGACGAGTTCAAGTTCGCTGCCAAGGGGCGCAGCAATCAGAACGCGATTTTCATCGATTCCACGGGGCGCACCTATTCGCTGCCCTCCCATAGCTTGCCCTCGGCACGCGGTCAGGGCGAGCCGTTGACGGGGCGGCTCACGCCGGAATCCGGCGCCACTTTCGAAGGGGTGCTGATGGCGGAGGATGCCCAGCGCGTGCTGCTGGCCAGCGATGCGGGCTATGGCTTCGTGGCGCTGGTGGAAGACCTGCAGAGCAAGAACAAGTCGGGCAAGAGCGTGCTCAAGCTGCCGTCTGGCGCCCGTGTGCTGCCGCCGCTGCTGGTGGGCGATTACACGCAGGATCTGGTGGTGGCCATCACCAATGAAGCGCGCATGCTCATGTTCGCCATGGCCGAGCTGCCCCAGCTGCCGCGTGGCAAGGGCAACAAGCTCATCAGCATTCCCGCGGCCCGCGCCAGCGAGCGGCAGGAATACGTCGTGGCTCTGTGCGTGCTCGGCCCGCGCGACACCCTGCTGGTACACGCCGGTCGGCGCCACTTGAGCATGAAGCCGTCCGACCTGGAGCACTACCGGGGCGAGCGCGGCAGGCGGGGCAACAAGCTGCCCCGTGGCTTTCAGAATGTCGATCGTGTCGAGGTCAGCGCGCAGGCCTGATCACGCCACGGCGGCGCCCGCGAAAGACCGGTCTCGTGAGGGCCTGTCGGCCGGGGAGTCACTCACGCAGGGCAGGAAGCACTAACGCTCCACCGCATACGTCAGATACCCGGTGAACAGCTCCTGCCCCGGCCCGAAGCCCCAGGCCACCGTTTCACGCGGGTTGGGGTTGAAGGGGTTGGAGAGCGAGTTGTCGAAGGCGCCCGAGACATTCACCACGGTGCCAGGCGTCACATTCAGCGGCGTGTTCAGCCAGTACAGCGGCTGCCAGCCATAGTTGTAGGCCGGCACACTGAGCAGCGTCTGCGCCTTCCCACCCGCTGTCTGCAGCTCGAACTTCATGTACTTGCCGCGCTGGTTCATGCGCGGGCGCACGGCCAGCAGCGTGGCGTTTTCCGCGAAGGTGTAGCTGGCCGCCAGCGGCTGTTCGTCGGCCGTGGGCTGCAGCGTGAAGCTGGCCGACACGGGGCGCGTCACGATCTCGCGCGCCGGCGTTTGCTCATGGAAGTACAGGCCGATGGTGGTGGTGTCTTCCAGCACGCGGCCGTGGCTGTAGTAATGGAACATCATGGCCAGCTTGTGGCCGGCGGGGATCAGCACGCCGGCGTCGTCCGGGAACACGGTGGCGGGGTTCTCGCCCGGCACGAAACTGCCCAGGAAGCGGCGCTCGGAGGTCAGCGCGTCGCGCTCCTCGCCCCAGAAGTCGCTGCCGGCGGGCACGATGAAGGCCGCGAGATTGTGGATCACGCGTTCCTCGCCCGGGTCCACCTGAAAGGCGCGCACCCAGCGGTCCTCGGTGAAGGGCAGCGTAGCCTCGGTGTACCTGTAATCCAGAATGCCGACGGCGGGAATCACATGGGTGGGCGTGGTGAGCACGAAGTCGGGTTCGCCCAGTTGCCAGTCGAAGCGCTTCTGCGTGGGAATCTGCTCGAGCGGGTCTACTGCGCCTTCGCCGCGCGGCGCGCCGGCCTGCATCCAGTGCAGGATTTTCGCGCGCTTCTCGGGCGCCAGCGCCAGCGCATTGGGCGTGTCGCCATGCACCGGGTCCACCTGCATCGGCGGCATGCGCTTGTTCATGATCACTTCCTTGACCATCGCCGACCAGCCCACCAGCGAGTAGTAGTCGGTGAACGGGAACGGGCCGGCGCCATCTTCGCGGTGGCAGATGGCGCAGTGCTCCACGATGATAGGCGCCACGTCGGTGGAATAGTCCGGCACGCTCGCCGTGGCGCTGTCATAGGCAATCGCGCAGCCTGCCACCGGCGCGGTGGCGGTGTCGCCGGTGGTGCCCTCGCGCACGGCGGCGAGGCTGGCCTGCAGGTTGCTGCCGGCGCCGCCACGGTAAACCAGCTGCAGCCGCTGCGGATTGAACACCAGCACTTCGCCGGCCTGGCGGATCTGCAGAGTCTCGGCTACCAGCTTCAGTTCGTCGGCCAGCAGGGGCAGGCCCAGCTTCTGACTGTGCGCACTGGCACGTTCCATGGCGTTGAGGTCGAGGGCCAGAAATTCGACGTTGTCGCCGAACTCGGCGCGCAGACTGGCCATGCTCGCGGCGGCATCCTGCGCAGCGGCGCAGGTGTGGTCATAGGCGAGCATCACCACCGCGTCGCGGTGCTGGTAGCGGCTGAGCTGGTGGAACACACCCTCTTCGTCCAGCAGCGCGAAGTCGCCCACGCGCTCGGGCGCGGCGAGGGTCGGCAGGCTGCTCAGTGCCATGCCAAAACCACTCAGAATGCAGCAGAGCGTATTCAGAAAACTGCGGCTCATGGCCGTGCTCCTACTGATTGCGGCTGATGCTGACGTGGGGATTCTCGGACTGGGCGCGCGACCAGTTGCGGTCGGGCCAGGTCAGGCCGCCACGGGCCGGGCCGCCGGCGTTGTAGATGCCGCCGCGCAGCACGAACAGCAGGTACTTCATTTCATCGGGGGCCAGGTTGGCCTCCTTGTCGGTGTAGGCGGCCACCACCTTCTCGATCTCCTGCTCGCGCTTGTCGAGGCCGGGATAGGCCAGCACATCGCCGATCACCACTTTCAGCGCCTCGAGGTTGTCGAGGATGTAGGCGGCGTCCTTGTAGACGGCATAGAACGCGGGCGCGATCACCGGGCTGGTGGGAATGTCGGCCGGCAGCTGCACGAAGCCGCTGTGCTGACGGATCAGCTTCTCGTGGTAGAGGCCGACCAGGCGTTCCACATCGGCGTCCAGCGCGTCGTCATCCGGGGCGGTCAGCACGATCTCCAGCAACGCGATCTTCAGCCACTGACTGGCCCAGGTCAGGCCGGCGAACTGCGGGAACCCGGCGGCATAGGAATAGGCGTAGGCGTGCTCGGACAGCAGATCGTCGGACTTCGGTCGCGCGGGCACGGAGTGGGCGTCGTCACTGAGGTAGTCCTGCACGGCGGCGGCCACGGCGGCCTGCTTGTCTTCGAACTGCGTGTTCAGGTGAATCTCGATCAGTGTCTCCACGAATTCGCGACCACGCTGCAGGGTCTGCAGGGCCACGGGGGGCAGCACGCCGATCTGCGCCAGCAGCGGGCGCACCTGGGCGGCGCTGTGCTCTTCGTAGACCACGCCGAGCAGCCCGGGCGTCACGCGACTTTCGAAGGCGCGGTGCGGGCCGAGCAGGGAGAGGTGGTTGCCGGCGCTGTGGTAATGCGAACTCTGGGCTTCTTCCAGTTCGGTCAGCTTGTCCAACAGTCTGCGCTGACCCACGGCGGCGGCCGGCGACTCATTGGTCAGCACCACTTCCTCGTAGGCACGGGCCTGCAGCGCGTCGTGGGCCAGCAGCAGTTGCTGCACTGCGGGGTAGCGCTGTTCCAGAATCGTGGGTTCGCCGGCAGCGGCGGTGCTCAGGCAGGCGAGTACGCCCAGGCCGAGCAGCAGGCGGCTGAGGGGGCGACGGGCGACGGGACGGGCGATGGCAATCATGGGCAAGCTCGGCAAGTGCGGCGTTTTTGTCAGGGTTCAGACTAGCAGGAGCCCGCAGAGGGGCCTTTGATCCTGGTCAATCACAGCGTGATTGCCGGGGGCCACGACAAGGGCGGGTGACGGGCTCGACGCGCCGGGTGTAGGCTGCCGGAAAACCACAACGACAAAGGAGTGTGCCCCATGCGCCATCACTACATGATCTGCGCCCGTGCCACCCGGGGCGGCGACTTCATCGCCGAGCCGGGACCCTCGCGTTACCTGAAGATCCCGCTGGGCGAGCTGCCCAACCCCGCCCATGCCATCGCCCGCCGGTCATGGGTGCGCGATCTGCGCGCCGCTGCCACCTGGGGCAGCGATGCGCGGCGTGGCGGCGGCCCGCGTGGCGACCTGCTGGTGTTCGTGCACGGCTACAACAATGACCTGGAAATCATCCGCAAGCGCCATGCGCAGCTGGAGGCCGACCTGGAGGGGGTGGGCTTCAAGGGGGCCATCCTCACCTTCTGCTGGCCCAGCAACGACATCGGCCTGAACTATCTGGAGGACCGGCACGACGCCAAGCGCAGCGCGATGCAGCTGGTCACCGACGGCATCAAGCTGCTCTCGGCCCAGCAGGCGCCCGACTGCACCCTCAACATCCACCTGCTCGGGCACTCCACCGGTGCCTATGTGATCCGCGAAGCCTTCGACGATGCCGACGACTGCGCGCTGCCCAACAATGCCTGGTCGGTGAGCCAGGTGGTGTTCATCGGCGCCGATGTCTCGGCGGCATCCATGGGTGCCGACACCGCCACCACCGCTTCCCTGTACCGCCACTGCTACCGGCTCACCAATTACTCCAACCGCCACGATGCCGTGCTCAAGCTCTCCAATGCCAAGCGGGTGGGCATGGCACCGCGCGTGGGGCGGGTGGGTCTGCCGGAGAATGCGCCGGCCAAGGCAGTGGACGTGGACTGCTCGGAGTATTTTGCGCGCCTCGCCAGCGACCTGGCCGTGAAAGCCGCTGACCAGACGGCCGAGCTGGGCGCCTTCGATCACTCCTGGCATATCGGCAACCGCTGCTTCGCCCGGGATCTGTGCGAAACCCTCAAGGGCGATCTGGACCGCACTGTGATCCCGACGCGGCGGGCGGGGGCTGGGGGCGCGATGGTGTTGCTGCGCGGGGACTGAGCGCCGCGTGCGCGCCGGGCGAAGAAGTTTTGGCCGCGAACGGGGTCTATGTGTCAGTATGCGGCCCGCCTGGCGGGCTTTCAGCCCATCCCAAGAACCCCACGAGGTTGCCTGTGATCGTCCCACGTTCGCCACGCAGCGGCAGTCCCCTGCTGCTGGCCACTGCATTGCTCTGCTCCCCGGCACTGGCCCAGACCCCCATCACCACCACCGAAGTGCGCCCCGCGCTGCAGGCCATGCGCATTCCCGCCGGCAGTGCAGTAGAGCTGGACGGCAGCCTCGACGACGCCGTCTGGGCCCGGGCCACGCCCATCACGCAGTTCCGCCAGCAGGAGCCGGTGGAAGGCGGCGAGCCCAGCGAGCCCACCGAGATCCGCGTGCTCTATGACGACGAGGCGCTGTACATCGGCGCCATGCTCTACGACGCCAACCCCGAGGGCATCCTGGCCTATCAGCGGCAGCGCGATGCGGGTCTGGGCACCGACGACCGCTTCATGTGGATCATCAGCACCTTCGACGACAACCGCACCGGCTATTTCTTCGAGACCAATCCTGCCGGCCTGCTGGGCGACGGCCTGATCGAGGGTGGCGGCGGCTTCAACAAGCGCTGGAACGGGCTGTGGAACATGCGCACGCGCATTCTGGAGAACGGCTGGTCGGCCGAGATCCGCATCCCCTTCTCGACCTTGAACTTCGATCCGGCGCTGACCGCCTGGGGCATCAACTTCCAGCGCACCATCCGCCGCCACAACGAGGAGATCCTGTGGAACGGCTGGCGCCGCAACGAGGGCCTGTTCCGACCGGTGCACACCGGCCAGCTGCAGGGCCTGAGCGGGCTGAGCCAGGGGCGGGGCATCGAGCTCAAGCCCTTCGTCAACGCCTCGACCAACAGCGGTCCGGCCGCTGGCGCTGCCCGCGGCAGCGAGGCCACGGCGGGCATCGACATCAGCTATTCGCTGACGCCTTCCCTGCGCACGGCGCTGACCATCAACACCGATTTCGCGGAAACCGAAGTCGACAACCGCCAGGTGAACCTCACGCGCTTCCCCCTGCGTTTCCCCGAGCAGCGTGAGTTCTTCCTGGAAGGCTCCGGCGTGTTCTCCCTGAGTGGCGCCGACCCCTTCTTCAGCCGCCGCATCGGCCTGGTGGACGGGCAGGAAGTGCCCATCGACTACGGCGGGCGTCTTGGCGGGCAGGTGGGCAATTACGAGCTGGGCCTGTATCAGGTGCGCACCGGCGCGACCGAGCTGGAGCGTGGCGACGGCAGCACGCGGCCCTGGGCCGCCGAGGACTTCACGGTGGGGCGGGTCAAACGCAGTCTGTTCCAGCAGTCCCATGTGGGCCTGATCTACACCCGGCGTGCCTCGGACAGGGTGGCGGGCGCAGCAGCGCTCGAAGATCGGCACACCGTGGGCGCTGACTTCGACTTCTTCACCTCGCAGTTTCTGGGCCGCTACAACGCCCAGGTCGAAGGCTTCCTGCTCTATCACACCGACCCGCTGGCCGGGGGCGACCTGAGCGCCTCGCAGCGCCGAGCGCGGGGCATCGACCTGGCCTTCCCCAATGATCTGTGGCGCCTGAGCTCCTCGCACCGCGAGTTCGGCGAACAGTGGGACCCGGCCCTGGGCTTCGTGGAGCGCCGTGGTTTCCGCCGCCATGCTCCGACCCTGACCTTCGCCCCGCGGCCCGAGCGCTGGGAGAGCATTCGGCAGACAGAACACGAGATCGAGTTCGAATACCTGACGGATCTGGACGACCGCCTGCTGACGCGCAATCTCGAGATCACGCCGCTGCAGATCAATTTCGAGAGCGGGGATCGTGTCGGCTTCGAGATCGGCCGCAACTTCGAGCGCCTGGATCGCACGTTCGCCGTCTACGGCAGCGGCGAGGACGCCATCCGCATCCTGCCGGGCGACTACGATTCCGACAGCTGGTCCATCGACGCCAGCAGCGCCGGCCGCCGCATGCTCTCGGGCACGCTGGAGTTCGAGCACTCCGAGTTCTGGGGCGGCGAGCGCGACACCCTGGATGTCTCCGGTACTATCCGTTCGCGCGGCGGCATGCAGCTGACGACCACCTACCAGCACAACGAGGTGAGCCTGCCCCAGGGCGATTTCGACACCAATCTCGTGCGCCTGTCCTGGGCGTGGAACCTGAGCCCATGGACCTCGCTGACCGGCAATGTGCAGTACGACGACCTGTCCGAGATGGTGGGCGTCTACGCGCGGCTGCGCTGGACGGTGCAGCCGGGCAATGACGTGTTCCTGGTGTGGAGCAACAACTGGCTCTACGACGATGGTCCGCTGGCCGACAGTCGCTTCTCGACGCTGTCGCGCGGCGGTGCCCTGAAGTTCAACTACACCTTGCGCTTCTGAGCGCGGGGGTGGCGAGTCGCACTGTGCCTGGGTGGCTTATGACTATTTTATGGGCTAATATCGGACCACAATTATGATCCGTATATAGGTGTGCCATGCGTCAGGTGCTTGCCGACTTCTCCGTCAGCATTTCCGAATTGAAGAAAAACCCCTCTGCCCTGCTTGCTCAGGCCAGTGGTTCTCCGATTGCCGTGCTGAACCATAACAAGCCGGCCGCCTATCTGGTGCCGGCGGAAACCTATGAAACGATGATGGACATGCTTGAAGACCTGGAACTTGCCTTGCTGGTGGAAGAGCGCAAGGGCGACAAGGACAAGGCCATCCTGGTGTCCCTGGATGACTTATAAGCTTCGCTTTCTGCCTGCTGCGCTCCAGGAATGGGAGAAGCTGGGCGCCACGGTACGCAGCCAGTTGAAGAACAAACTGGCGCAGCGGCTGGAGAACCCCCGAGTACCGGCAGACAAGCTGCGAGGCTACGAGTCCATTTACAAGATCAAGCTGCGCTCTGCCGGTTATCGCCTGGCTTACGAGGTAGTCGACGACGAACTCGTGGTCTACGTCATCGCAGTCGGCAAGCGAGAGAAAGGCAAGATCTATTCGACCCTCGAGGACAGAGCCTGAGCCCAAGCCAACAAGCTCCTGAACCAGCTCTGGAAAGCATCCCATGGACACCATCACGTTTGACGATTTCCTCAAGGTCGAGCTGCGCGTCGGCCGCGTGCTCAGTGCCGCCGTATTCGAAGGCGCCCGCAAGCCGGCCTATGTCCTGCAGGTGGATTTCGGGCCCGAGCTGGGCATCCGCAAGTCCAGCGCGCAGATCACGGCGCTCTATCAGCCCGAGGACCTGGTGGGCCGGCTGGTGGTGGGCGTCGTCAATTTCCCCCGCAAGCAGATCGGGCCGCTGATGTCCGAGTGTCTGATTACCGGCTTTCACAATGCCGACGGCGCCGTGGCGCTGTGCGTGCCCGACCAGGACGTGCCCCCGGGCACGCGCCTGCTCTGACCCCCGCGCGTCTTCGCCGCGACCCTGAGGGCTAAGACTCGTCCGACCCCAGCCGTGCCACCCGGCCCAGCAGCGTGATCAACTGCGCCGTGTCCTCTTCCCCCAGCCGGGCAATGAACGCCGACTGGGCCTCCCGCCACAGCGGCAGCAAGTCCTGCAGCACGGCCTGGCCTGCCGCTGTCAGACTGACCTGGCGGGCACGCACCGAGCCGTCGCCACTGACCTCGATCAGCCCCTGTGTCTGCAGCAGCTGCAGATTGCGACTCATCGAGCTTCGGTCCATGCCCATCTTCTGAGCCAGCTCGGTGATGGAGAGCCCTCCCGCCACGCTGAGCACGAACAGCACGCTGAACTGCGGCGCATGGGCTCCGCCGGCCTTCATGATGGCCTCGTACTGCCGGCTCACGGCGCGGGCGGCCCGGCGCAGATAGAACAGATTGCAGGGGCTGTCGGCCGGGGTGAAGTCGGACTTGCCGAGCGGGTTCTGGAGGTGGGCTGTCATGGGCTGCTCTTTGCTGTGGGCGGTCGCTGCGGGCGGTGGACACGTGCGAGTCACGGTAACAAATCGGCACAGATCGTGTATATACACGATTCGTCACAGGCTGTAGCGTAAGGCGAAATAATAACCACGAGCTGTCCAGGAGTCCCATGCGTCGAGCTGCCCGCCTGCAAGGTCTTGCCACCGTCATTCTGCTTTGCACTGCCATTTCCAGCGCGCTGGCCCAGGCGCCGGACACCGATTCCACCGTTACCTATGGCGCCGACTTCTTCCAGGGCTCCGGCGCCCTGACCGTCAACGACATGCTCGACCGCGTGCCGGGCATCGAGATGATCCTGCAGGCCAGCACCACGTCGTCCGTGTCCAGCGATGGCAATCGCGGTCTTGGCGCCACGTCGCAGATTCTGATCGACGGCAAGCGCATGGCCGGCAAGGCCAACGAGGCGCGCAGCCAGCTGGCGCGCATTCCGGCCTCGCAGGTGGCGCGCATCGAGATCATCCGGGGTTCGTCCAGCGATCTGGACGTGCAGAACAGTAATCAGATCGTCAACATCGTGCTGCTGGAAGCGCTGCCCACCAGCAGCCTGTCGAGCGAGATCAATGTGACGCAGTACAGCGACAGCACGCTGAACCCCGGCGGTTCGCTCTCGCTGAGCGGGCAGCGCGGCCCGCTCAATTATCTGTTCAGCGGCCAGGTGGTGAGTGCCTACGAGCATCAGGAAAGTTTCGAAACCAGCATTCTGGGCGACTTCTCGCCCAACGAGACCATCGCCGCCGACCGCTATCGCGATCAGACCAATTACACCTTCAACACCACGCTGAGCTATGCCCTGACACCGAACGACAGCATGACCTTCAACGCGCTGTACGGCGAGCAGGACCCACCTGTGAACCTGCTGCGCACCTATGTCGATCAGCGGGCTCGACCGGTCAATACCTATTACGAGCGCGAGACGATTCCCGCCACCGCCACCAACTGGGAAGTGGGCGGCGACTACGAGCATCGCTTCGACAGTGGCAGCCGCGTCAAGGGCCTGTTCATCGTGAACGAGCGTGACAATCAGTCCACGCGCGAGCGCTACCGTGCCACGTCGCCCACGGATGTCGGTGTGAAGAACCTGTATCTGGACACCAGCAGTGTGTATCAGGAAAAGATCGTGCGTGGCTCTTACACCTTCAACATGGCCGAAGGCCAGGGCGTGGAGCTGGGCGTCGAGCGCGCGCTGACCACGCAGGATTCCGGCCTGCGCCAAGGTGTGCGCACTGGCACCCCGGGCCTGCCCGAATACGGCGGCCTGACCCCGGTAGTGCTGCCCAATGCCTTCGGCACCGTCGAGGAGATCCGCTACGAACCCTTCGCCGTGCACACCTGGCAGATCAATCCGCGCATGACGCTGGAAAGCACCGTGGTGGCGGAGTTCTCGGAGATTTCGCAGTCCGGCGATGTGAACAACGAGCGCGAGTTCCAGTACGTCAAGCCCAAGGTGGACCTGCGCTATGACCTGAGCAGCACGCTGCAGGTACGCGGCACTCTGGAACGCTTCGTCTCGCAACTGACCTTCGCGGATTTCTCGCGCACCATCGACGAGCGCGACATCGACCGCGACACTGTGGCGGGCAACCCGACGCTGGAGCCGGAAGAAAGCCTGCGCGCCGAACTGACGCTGGACTACCGTCTGCCGCGCGATGCCGGCACGCTGAACACGCGGCTGTTCTATTACGACTGGGACAACAAGATCGGCAAGATCGACATCTCGCCCAACGTCAGGAATCTGCAGTCCACCAATGGCAATATCGGCCCGGCCGTGGCCTATGGTCTGGTCAGCAATGCCAGTCTGCGGCTGGGCTTCCTGGGTCTGCCCCAGGCCCTGCTGACCGCCTCGCTGACCATGCAGGCCGCGAAGTTCGAAGACGACCCCTTCGTGCCCTACTCGCACCGCTTCCCGCCCTATGACCGCGGTGCGCTGCGCCTGACCTACCGGCACGACCTGCCGGCCTGGAACATGAGCTATGGCGTGACCTACAACGGTCGCGCTCACGATGGTCGCTACATCTACGAGAACGACAACCGCTTCACCTGGATCATCCCGACCAATCTCAGTGCCTTCGTGGAAAAGGTGGGCTTCGCCGGCCTGACCTATCGCCTGGAGGGCAGCAACCTGGCCGACTTCGAAGCCTGTGCCCTGCGCCGCCGCTACGACGGTTACATGCGTGACGGTATCCTCAAGGAAATCGAAAACAATTGTTCCACCACGGGCATGCAGGTGGCGTTCAAGGTAAGGGGGACCTTCTAGTCCCCGTTCCGGGGCCGGTCGCGAACCCGTTTGCGGAGGCGCCTGCGCCGGCTCGCAGGCGTGGCGGCGAGCGTGACAAGAAGCAGGCGTTGCCGTCATCATGAACGCCTGCCGATCCTTGTCATCACACGCCACAACAAGCCCCGCCGGAGAGCGACCATGCGTACCCTGTTCATTACCTGCCTGATCCTGCTGCTCACTTCCCCTCACGCCTGGGCCCAGCGGCCCATCCGCCCCCTGCTGCCCCTGCACACCTGGACGCTGCCGGACTATGTGGCCGTGGACTTCGCCGAGGCGCTGCAGCTGCCCGCGGACCTGGAGGCGGCG
>Ga0255220_1000053_pt1 | contig 44009 bp, 38 predicted proteins | sample Miss_Colum_RepB__FD_188423 | JGI IMG/M metagenome (GOLD analysis project Ga0255220, IMG submission 188423) | Freshwater microbial communities from Mississippi River, Louisiana, United States - Miss_Colum_RepB_8d | ecosystem: Environmental > Aquatic > Freshwater > River | place: USA: Louisiana...
GCGATCGAAGCGTTGAATGCTTTGTCGTTCTCTTTTTAAATGCACAACACCAACTGATCCGTGCAGAAACACTATTTCGCGGCACCGTGAACCAAACCGCTGTTTATCCTAGGGAAGTCGCTAAGCGCGCGCTCGAACTCAACGCCGTCGGAGTAATCCTTGCTCATAACCATCCCTCCGGGACGATTGAAGCGAGCCAATCAGATCGCCTACTCACCGAGGCAATCAAGCGTGCCTTGCAAACCCTCGACATTCGACTGCTAGATCATATGATCATCGGAGCCTCGGATTGCCTCTCCTTCGCACAACGCGGATGGATTTAAAAGCGAAGGCCGCAGTAAAAGTGAAAGCCGCAAATCGGCCTCATCGTCAAGGCCGTGGTGAGCGTACATGAGCCGCGCTGCGAACAATCCCAATGGCTAAAGTGCTACAAACATTGGCCCATGCAACGCAATCAACAGCCATTGATTGCCCTTTGCCGCACTTGGGTTTATAGTTCGGGGGCGTTTAGTCAACGAGAGCATCTGTCCAACGCTGTGATTCAGGTGCTATCTGACGACTTCAAAGCCACTTCAACCTCGTTGAAGTGATGGCCGGTCCATGTTGAGCAAGTGGTTAAACCCACAGGCCCATGTGCCTAAACCCACCCCAAACTTGTCGCTTACCCATCAGCCAACTTGGCGCATAGCGACAGCACTTTTGATTGAATTTCATGCACTTATCCGACCTTAAGGCTTTGCATATTTCGCAACTGATCGAGATGGCCCAGGGCCTCGAGATTGAGAACGCCAACCGCATGCGCAAGCAGGAGTTGATGTTTGCCATCTTGAAACGAAAGGCAAAACTCGGCGAATCGATTTTTGGCGACGGCGTGCTTGAGATCCTGCCCGACGGTTTCGGTTTCCTAAGGACACCTGAAACCTCTTATCTGGCAAGCCCAGACGATATCTATATTTCACCATCGCAGATCCGGCGCTTCAATCTGCACACTGGCGATGCCATCGAAGGTGAGGTGCGCACACCAAAAGATGGTGAGCGCTACTTCGCGTTGGTGAAGGTCGACAAGATAAACGACCAGGCCCCCGAAGCGTCAAAAAACAAGATTCTTTTTGAAAACCTGGTCCCCTTGCACCCCGATCAAATGCTTCATTTAGAGCGGGATATGAAGGGTGATGAAAATATTACCGGCCGAATCATCGACATGGTGGCGCCAATCGGGAAGGGGCAACGGGGGCTGATCGTTGCGCCTCCCAAGAGCGGGAAAACGGTGATGATGCAGCATATCGCCCACGCGCTAAAGGCAAACCATCCAGATATTGTTCTAATTGTCTTATTGATCGACGAACGTCCAGAAGAAGTGACCGAGATGCAACGATCAGTACGAGGCGAAGTCGTGGCATCAACCTTTGACGAGCCTGCAACCCGGCACGTGCAAGTCGCTGAGATGGTGATCGAGAAGGCAAAACGACTAGTCGAGCATAAGAAAGACGTCGTGATCTTGCTCGATTCGATCACAAGGCTCGCGAGAGCCTATAACACCGTTGTACCCTCCTCTGGCAAGGTATTGACGGGTGGCGTCGATGCCAATGCGCTCCAACGACCGAAGCGCTTTTTTGGCGCAGCGCGAAACATCGAAGAAGGCGGATCGCTCACCATTATTGCCACGGCTCTGATCGATACGGGATCGAGAATGGATGAAGTGATTTACGAGGAGTTTAAGGGCACAGGCAACATGGAGATCCATCTCAATCGTCGGATGATGGAAAAGCGGGTCTACCCCGCTATGGATATCAATCGATCGGGCACACGTCGCGAAGAGTTGTTAATTGCCAAAGACATGCTGCAAAAGATATGGATCTTGCGCAAACTACTCCACGATATGGACGAGATCGAGGCCATGGAGTTCATGCTCGACAAAATGAAGATGACCAAGAACAATGGCGAGTTTTTCGATTTAATGCGCAGAGGCGGCTAAAACAACGGCTTACCCTGTATAATCAAGAGTTTTCTTGTTTGGACTTTGCAATGAAAGAAGGTATTCACCCCAACTTCCGCGAGGTTGTGTTCCAGGACATGACCAACGGCAAGCAGTTCATCATCCGATCAACAGCCCCAGCACGCGAAAAAGTAACGATTGAGGGCAAGGAATACCCCTTGTTCAAACTCGATACGAGTTCCGAATCGCACCCCTTTTACACCGGCGCTCAGCAGCGTGTGCTTGAAACCGGTCGGGTTGAGAAGTTTCGTCAGAAATTCGCCCGAGCAGGCGGCGCCAAGCGTAACGTTTGAAGTCCTTTTTGGTCACAGAACCCCAGGCGGGACGAGTTCCCTTCTGGGGTTTGTTGTTTTTGGCCCTGGCTTACACGTTTACAGGGCTTGTAGGCCGCGACCCGTGGCGAGGTGACGATGCAGTCGGCCTCGGGGTCGCCTTTAACATGCTGCTGGCTCTCCAAGCTGGCGACTTCGACGCCTGGCTGATTAGCCAACTACCGGGCGTTTTGTTGCCCGATGAAGGCCCACTACCCTTTTGGCTTGCATCAATCCTGGGGCTAATCACAGCAAAACTACCGATTGACTTTGCCCTCGTCACAAGGCTTTGTTGGGTAGGAAGCTGGCTCGCCACACTTGTTTTTTGTTGGCAAGCCGTGTATCGACTGAGTCGGCGACCCGAATGGATCCCCCATGATCCGATCGGTATTGCCGCGACCCCTAGAAGACTTGCAGCCTCGCTCGCTGATAGCAGCGTGCTCTTTTTGCTCGCTACCGTCGGCTTGGTCGAACGTGTTCATGAAACCTCGCCGGAGGCCTTTTCCATGTGCATCATGGCCGCAGGCTTCTTTTGTCTTGCCTGGAGTCTCGATTCGCCACGCAGAGCCGGGTGGGCGCTAGGGGCAGTAACCTTGTCTGCCTGGCTTTGTAAGGGCCTTTGGTTTGCCTTCGTTATACCTTTAAGCCTAGCCACACTCACCCTGACAACAGCGCACTGGCGAGGGATCGCGACCATACTTTTCTCACGAATTGCACTGGTTATGGCCAGCTCGCTGGGCCTTTGGTTCTGGCTCTTGATGCGAGACAGCTCAGCGGCGAGCGGGCAGCTAGCCGGTTCTATCGAGGGACTCCAAAGGGCATGGCTTACCGGTTGGTGGCACATACAACTTGGGGGGCCGGCACAAGGATTGGGCACTCGCTTTTACGATTTGATCCGTGAGCCATGGTGGTTTTTTTGGCCAGTTTGGCCTGTTGCTTTCTGGGCGATCTGGTCTTTAGGTGCACGTTGGCGAGAGCCGAGTCTTGTGGCCCCGCTTGGTCTGATACTCGCTACCTTCGCACTGAGCCCCATTGCCCCAGGCTCAAGCCTGGCATGGCTTATGCCTGTCTCGGTGCCACTTGCGGCGCTGGCAGCCATGGGGCTACCAAGCCTTCGGAGAAGCCTCGTCCAGTTCATCGACTGGTATGCGGTGCTGATCTACGGACTTATCGCATTGATGTTTTGGGCTTATTACCTCGCTTGGCTTATCGGCTGGCCAGAGAAGATGGCCTATCGCATGGGTGTATTGGCAAGAGCTGATCAAGCGAGCATTGCCTGGTTAGGTGCTCTTACATCACTTGCTGTTAGCCTTGCTTGGGTCAGTCTGGTTGCTTGGCGGCTCTCGCGCCAGCCCGCCATGCTTTGGAAACCTGTGCTGCTTGCCTCAAGTGGCCTGGTCCTCATCTGGTTTTTGTTCCAAACCTTGTTTTTAGAAGCTCACAACACCCGAAACTCATATCGGGAGATGGCCATGCAAGCGAGGGCTGTTATGCAAAGCGCCACGGGTTGCGTGATTGGTGAGCAGCTGCGGCCCGCCGTGCAAGCGAGTCTGCAATGGTTCGCTGGCCTGGAGTTTTCAAACGCTCCCCATTGCCCATGGCTTTTGATTCAAGACAGTGGCGAGGCGCTTCGCTATGCCGCACCAGCACGTCCCGGGTGGCAATTGCATTGGGCGGGCGCAAGACGAGGTGAGAACCAAGAACGCTTTCGCCTCTACTTGAGGCAAGAAACCCAAAAGCTCGATTGATGCATGCGACCACCACGTTACGACAGCTCATAAAGCTGGCCGGACCTGTGCTGGTCAGCCAGCTTGCAGTGATGGCTAATGGCGTCATCGATACGATGATGGCAGGACATCTTTCGTCAACCGAACTCGCAGGTCTTGGCTTGGGCACAAGCATTTACATCATCGCCTACGTCAGCCTACTCAGTGTATTGCTTGGATTGTCACCCATCGTCGCGCAACACTATGGCGCAGGGAGGACCGAGGCTATCGGCGATGCCTTTCGACAGGCATTTTTGCTCGCTATCATGTTGGGTATGGTCGGCACCTTGGTGTTGATCCAGAGTCATTTCTGGAGCCAAATCTCAGGAGCCCCAAGCGAAGTCGCCAGCAAGGTCGACGATTACTTATTCTGGTGCGCGTTGGGCGTCATACCAGCGCTCATGGTCCGCGCTTTTTCAGCGCTTTGCACAGCAGTGTCACGGCCCCGTCTTGTCATGTGGGTAAATCTTGCCAGCCTGTGCTTCAAAGTCCCACTCAATGCCATCTTTATGTACGGTTGGGGTGATGTTGGTATCGAACCCATGGGTGCTGCAGGTGCAGCCTGTAGCACTTGTCTGCTCTCTTATGGAAGCGCAATCGCCGTGCTTTGTCTTGCCAAGCTTGATCGAGGCCTTGCCCCGTACCGCCTACTCGGCAGCCTCAAGCCAAAGGGGCAGCAAATGCTCGAATTGCTTCGCTTAGGCTTGCCGATCGGCGGAACAGCCTTTATCGACGTTAGTGCCTTTGCATCGATTGCATTGCTGATTGCGCCCTATGGTGCAGCAGCATCGGCGAGCCAGCAAATCGCATCAAGCCTGACGGGCGTTGTTTATATGTTCTCTCTTTCGCTAGCCAACGCGACCATGGTTTTGACGGCTCAACGCTTAGGATCTGGACAAGTCATCGCAGCTAAAGAGGTCGCTAGCATCGGGATGCGGACCGCCATGCTCACGGCAGCCCTGATGGCGGGTGTTCTTTTGCTCGGGAAAGACCTTCTTGCCAACGCTTACGCCACAGACCCTGAGGTCGCACAGACGGCTGCAGTCCTCATCATGTGGCTTGCCATTCATCAATGGCTTGATAGCTTGCAGTTGCAATACGCTTTTGTTTTGCGGGCGCACAAAATCGCAAGCCTGCCTTTTTGGATTTACGTCGCATGCTTATGGGGCATTGGTCTTGGCGGAGGTGCCTGGGTCAGCTTCTCGGGCGTATTTGGAAGTTTTCAGGATGCCAGGGCGTTTTGGTGGGCCGGGATTCTTGCCTGTGCAGCAGCTTCGATTGCTCTCGGCTTGCTTGCTCGAAAAACCTGGGAAGCAGCACTCAAGGCTTAGTCACCTGGCCTCTAATTCGTGGTGAGCCGCACTCAGGCCTCGTTGACCTGGCGCTTATGCAAGACGCAAGAAATGCTCGCGGTAGTAACGCAATTCGTCAATCGACTCCCGGATATCGGCCAAAGCCGTGTGCGCCGAACGCTTCTCAAAACCCTTAGCCAGCTCAGGCCGCCAACGCTTACAGAGTTCTTTGATCGTACTAACATCCAAATTGCGATAGTGAAAATAACGCTCTAATTCCGGCATGTAGCGAACCATGAAGCGTCGATCCTGCCCAATACTATTGCCGCAAAGCGGCGACTTCCCCGGTGGAACGAATCGTCCGATGAAGTCGAGTAAATACAGTTCAGCGTCGCGCTCACTGTGTGCGCTTTGTCTTACTCGATCAATTAATCCACTGCGTCCATGCGTACCCTTATTCCATGCGTCCATGCCATCAAGCACGAGCTCGGGTTGGTGGATAGCAACTGCTTCACTTTCTACCAAACTATTTAGTTGGCCATCGGTGATCACTACGGCAACCTCTAAAATTCGATCGACTTCAGGACGCAAACCGCTCATTTCCATGTCTAACCATACAAGATGGGTTTCATTGGTTTGTTGACCTTGCAAAGGCTCGGTGCTCATAACGCTAATCCTGGTTGCGATTAAGATGTCGATTATCGCTGACCGATGAAACCCCTATGATGAATCTCGACGCACTAAAGCATGTCTAATCTCGATTTCAGCCTCGTCTTTCTTTTTTTGCTCGCCAGCCAATTCAGCATCAAGCTTTACCTGGCACAACGACAAATCCGGCATGTTGTGCAGCATCGCAACCAAGTCCCGTTAGCCTTTGCGCAACGAATTTCTCTCGAGAACCATCAACGAGCGGCTGACTATACCCGCGCCAAGGTTTCAACGGCCATGTTCGAGATGTTGATTCAAAGTATGTGGCTCGTCTTGCTCACCGTTGGTGGACTGCTCTCACAAATTCAGTCGATACTAGGAAGTGTTTGGCTCATGCTCTTTCCTCAAGACATACCAGGGACGGGCCTTGACTTTCAAGTCTGTCTCATGATGATGGTCATCATGCTAGGTTCACTGATCGATATACCTTTTTCGCTTTGGCGTCAGTTTGTGATCGATCAACGCTTTGGCTTTAACAGGATGACCCTCGGCTTGTGGATGAGTGACCAAGTAAAAGGTATGGCGATTAGCCTGATCATTGGCATACCATTCTTGGCTTTAGTACTTTGGATGATGCAACAGACTGGCCAGTACTGGTGGCTTTGGGTTTGGGCGGTGTGGATGCTTTTTCAGCTTGCGGTCATGGTCATATGGCCAACCTGGATCGCACCCATGTTCAACCGATTCGAGCCTTTGCAAGAGGGCGATGTCAAGCGCGCAGTTGAATCACTACTGAATCGTTGTGGTTTTTCAAGCCAGGGACTTTTTGTCATGGACGGAAGTAAACGATCGGCGCACGGTAATGCTTACTTTACCGGGATGGGTAAGTCTAAGCGCATCGTCTTCTTCGACACTTTACTTGCCCAACTCACACCCTATGAGATTGAAGCGGTACTTGCACATGAATTGGGGCACTTTAAGCATCGACATATTTTGAAACGTATCGTGTTGAGTGCGGTATTTAGTTTTCTCGCGCTCGCCCTACTAGCCTGGGTAATGAACCAAGCCTGGTTTTATCGGGGCTTGGGCCTTATCCCACTTCCAGGATCTCAATCCGCGGCAGCCTTACTGCTCTTTTCGCTGATCCTGCCAGTGTTCTTGTTTCCCATACAGCCTCTGATGAGCTGGTGGTCACGGAAGCATGAGTTCGAAGCTGATGCATATGCAGCATCCCAAACCAATGCCGCTGACCTAGAAAGTGCACTGGTAAAACTGATAAAGGACAATGCCTCGACCCTAACCCCAGACCCCTTGCATTCAGCGATCTACGACTCGCATCCACCTGCGTCAATCAGGATTGCCAGACTACAAGCATTGGCGCATCACCCAGCAGCCCATGCCCGGGGCATAGCTAATCAGCATGCCACCAGCAGGTAACGGGGATGCGAGCTGAGATTCTTGCAAGCCATGGCAGGCAGTACTGGGTTCGAGAGTTAAGTTCGGCAGTCGATAGCGCGCCACTCGATGACATGCCTGCGGTTCAATCCGGCAAGCAGCGACTAGCGGTTACCCGCGGCCGTCGCCAGGATTATTGTGTCGGCGACCAGGTAGAAATTGAAACAATTGGTAGCGATCAAGCCGTCATTAACGGACTTGAGTCGAGACGCAATCTCCTCAAACGAAGTGATGCGTTCCGACAAAAACTCATCGCTGCCAACATCGACCAGATTGGCTATGTCTTGGCTGGCGAGCCGCCATTTTCTGAACCCTTGGCAGCAAGGGTCTTGGTGGCCGCGTCGATCGCATCAATTCCGATCACTTGGCTTGTCAACAAGTCCGACCGTGTCGCGGCACTTGCATGCATCGAACCCAGACTGAAGCTTTATCGTTCCTTAGGCGTTCATACGATTTATCTGTCCGCCCGCGACGACGAACCTGAAACATGGCTCGAAGGGACGCTCGGCTCATGGTTAAATGAGAAAACCACGCTCCTGATGGGGCAGTCTGGCATGGGTAAGTCAACCCTGATTAACCGCCTCGTTCCTGATGCAGACCTTAAGACCCAACAATGGTCTCAAGCGCTCAACTCGGGTAAACACACGACCAGCTTCTCTAAATGCTTTGATCTTCCCCAACCTAATTTTTCGCCCGGCAGCCGAATTATCGATTCTCCTGGGTTTCAGCAATTCGGGCTTACGCACTGTTCTCGTTCTGAAATTGAGAATAGTTTGCCTGAATGGGCTGATCGGGCAGGCCAGTGTCGCTATCATAATTGCAAGCATCTACAAGAACCTGGCTGCATGATCCGCGCGGCGACCGATGAGTGCATGATCGATGCATACCGCTATACAATCTGGCAGGATTTGGTGAGCGAACAAGATCGCAGCGCCTAGCGTCCCAACCACCCAGCCATGGTGAGAATGGCGAAAAAACTAACCCACAAAACAGCATTACGCCACACCAAGCCCACGGCACTTCTCAGGCCGCTGGGATCAGGCAACGAGCCCTGCCATTCAAAACCTTCGCTTACCCAATGCCCTTCGAGCGCAGGATCAGCCAGGCGCAAATTTAAAGCGCCGCTTGCGGTCGCTAATAGAATAGCTCTCGATTCGTCAATCGATGCTGCTGAATCGGCCTGCCGGGCGGCCAATGTGGCTCTGGAGGCTACAGCACCTCGCCAGCAAAAAACTGCGTCTTCAAAATTCCCCACGACGGTTAAGCCCGCTGCATTCAAACGAACAGGTATCCAATCAATCCAGGAGAATCCTCTCTGCGCTGCTAGTCGATGACGATCCGAATCCTCAATTGACAAAACCGAGGCTTCAGCCCTTGCCTCAGTGCTTGGGTGGTACCAGCGGCTTAACAAAACCTCAGCAACACGATAGATCACAGGACCAAGTATCCCGGGTAGCAACATATAGGCGAACAATGGGCCAAAAACATGTCGATGCGATGCAATCAGCGCATGATCAATCGCCTGACGGCAAACAGCATGCGAGTCAAAGTCTTCAGCTGCCGAACCTGAAGCAAGCACCGCGGTATCCTCAAGATCCCGTCCACGCAACCAGGCTTGCAAAATAACAAAAGCACGCGATGGGTCGCCCTCGGAAAACGCACGCTGGATCGCCGTAAAGGGTGCGCTGAATCTGCGAAATCCAATAAACAAATACAGCACCGCCACATGGAGGCTAAATTGCAGGAGCACGTGGGTACGGGCTGCGAACCAGTCAAGAGCGATTGCACTCATGGACGCAGCAAACATCATCAGTGCCCAGGCCTTCCAGCCATCCATACGACCACCAACATCCGTGAGGCGTCGCAAAGCGTCCGCAGCGAGCTCAAGCCGCTCGATCACCATCTGCCGAATCGCTAAATTCCGGCCCTGATCAATCAGTAAAGCGAGGATAAGCGCGAGAAATCCCATGAGTCGATTTTGCCTGAGGCCGCAAGGGAAACGGCTGGCAAACGCCTAGGCTTCGATCGGGAAAAGATCCCGATGCGCATACAAAAGATGGTAGAAGTTGCGCAACATCGCGGCGGTAGCCCCCCAAATAAAAAACTCGCGGCTTAGCGAATGCTGACAGACGCGTGTTAAGGCTTCGGTATCGCTGAATCTCATCGCATCGCTGCGATCGCAAATCCAAGGCATGGAATAAAACGGACGCAGCCCTTCTGGCGCATGCCAGTAATGGCGTCGATGATTGCTCGGGTCGAAGATAAACGAAAGCGGGACCTCGAAAATCGACGCTACTTCATTAGGGTCTGGCTGCAAATCCCGATGCAAATCAAGTTCTTCTTTTACCAAGGCAACCACCGGTTGAACCCTGTAGCCCGAGCCTGTTAAATAACTAGGCAAGCTACCAAGTGGGCACAGGCGGCGGCCCTCAAGGCCGATTTCCTCATGCGCCTCGCGAAAGGCAGCCTCAACGCCATCCCGGTCGGTTGGCTCGATGCGACCGCCGGGCAAGGCCACCTGCCCTGCATGATGTCGCATGGCCGCACTTCTTTCGGTAAGCAAAAGGCCACCTCGCCTAGTCAGCGCAATGAGCACCGAGGCATCAGTAATCGGACCATCGACCCAGCGGCTACGATCACCCTCCAGCGCAGCATGCCAGATGCGGTCGCTTGAGAACAGCGTCTTCCAGTCAGATCCGCTTAAGTGTCCGACCGAGAGTCGCGGCAGACCATCTCGGGCGGGTTCATGGGGAACCGCGCGGGGATCCCCAACGCGGCTCCTACTCAGCTGCTTGCCTTCGCGGCAACAGGCGCACGGCCAGGCAACTTTTCTTTGATTCGAGCCGACTTACCTGAACGATTCCGCAGGTAGTAGAGCTTGGCGCGACGTACATCGCCTCGACGCTTAATTTCAATTGACGCGATTAAGGGGGAGTAGGTCTGAAAGGTACGTTCAACGCCCTCACCTGATGAAATCTTCCGCACGATAAACGAGGAATTCAAACCGCGGTTACGCTTTGCGATCACCACGCCCTCATAGGCCTGAACACGCTTGCGGTTTCCTTCCACCACATTCACGCTCACAATGACCGTGTCCCCAGGCGAAAACGGAGGAATTGTCTTCCCTAGGCGAGCAATTTCCTCTTGCTCGAGCTGCTTAATCAAGTCCATTACTTTCTCCAGTCATCATTAGCGGCGCGGGTTTATTGAAGAACAGTTCGAAATTGATGGCGCGCGAAGAGGATGACAGCCTTAGATTCTAACCCGGATTCGCTGCGACGCCAATTCTGAGCTTGTCTGAAAGATGTCAAGGCGTTATACTTTTAGGTTTTCGAGGACATCACATGGTCGTCATTCGCCTTTCAAGGGGCGGCGCTAAAAAGCGCCCGTTTTATAGCATCGTCGCAGCAAGCAAGCGCAACCGTCGCGATGGCGCCTTCATCGAGCGTCTGGGCTATTACAACCCGGTAGCCTCTGGCTCGGAGCAAGGATTACAAATCGCTCTTGACCGGGTGCACCACTGGAAGCAGCACGGTGCTGAGCTTTCCCCTGCCGTTGACCGCTTAGTAAAGGCATTCGCAGCCAAACAAGTCGGCCTGGCCGCTTAAGCGATCGATTCACCTATCTTTGAAGGGGTGGCCCAAATCGATGAGGCTACCGACGATTGGGTCCCGGTGGCGCGCGTTCTTGACGCGTGGGGTTTAGGTGGCTGGCTCAAACTCGATGTCTTCGGCGATACGCATCGTTCGGTTCTCAGCAAAGCGAAACGTTGGCGAATTCGCCCCAAACTCGCAGGTCAGGCGATCGCCAAGGAAGTAAGCGTCATAGCATCACGGGCGCACGGAGCTTCTTGGGTTGCACAGATAGAGGCCGTCGTCGACCGTGATCAAGCACTGGCTTTCAAGGGTCAGCACATCGAAATCAGACGAAGCGATTTTCCACGCTTACCGCGTGGAGAGTATTACTGGGTCGATTTGATCGGTTGCTCTGTCTTCAATCGCGATCATGTATGTTTGGGAACGGTGATTGCAATGGACGACCACGGTGCCCACCCGATCATGCAAATTGAGCCTTCGCAAGCAGCGACGCATGATGTAGGTTTGGCCGATCATCTTGCTCGAGCAGATACGAGCGCAACAGCCAGTTTTTACATTCCTTTTGTTAAACATTTTGTCGATCGAGTTAACGTCAAGGTCAAGCGAATTGAGGTTGACTGGCATGCCGACTGGTCGTAAGCGACTGGCAAATGCGCTTTGACGTCTTAACGCTTTTTCCGGATATGTTTGAGGCAGTCACGCGTTACGGTGTCAGTGGCCGAGCCTATGCGGCAGCAATATGGGAACTGCACTGCTGGAATCCTCGCGATTTCACCACAAGGAAGATGGGCTACATCGACGACCGGCCTTTTGGCGGCGGCCCCGGTATGGTGATGCAAGCAGCGCCATTAAGTGCATGTTTGCAGCAAGTTGATTCGCGGGTCGGAAGGCGACAGCACCGTGTCCTTCTAAGTCCGACAGGAAAGCCTATTCAGCAAGCGGATATCAGGCGTCTCGCTCGCTATGCCGGACTAAGTCTGGTGGCTGGCCGATACGAGGGCATTGATCAGCGTTTCATCGATCGCGACATCGACGAAGCCTTTGCACTCGGCGATATCGTGGTGTCGGGTGGCGAGTTGCCTGCGATGATGCTCATGGATGCGATCCTGCGCTGGGTACCTGGCGTGCTCCAAGATGCGCAATCCGCGCAGCAAGACTCGTTTGTCGACGGTCTGCTTGACTGCCCGCACTACACGAGACCCGAGTCCTGGGAAGACCTTAAGGTCCCCTCGATCCTGCTTGGCGGCAATCACGAGGCAATTGGTCTTTGGCGTCGGCAGCAAGCCTTGATCGCTACAGCAAATATGCGCCCCGATCTGCTTGAACGAGCTCGGATGCAAGGCCAACTTAGTGCCGACGATGAGCGAACCTTAGCCGGTGCATATGGTCCACTCAAAGACTAGGCTTAAAACTTAAAAGGCCTCTACTTCAAGTGCCATCACCGCATCGGCGCCTGCGCAAATCGAGTGGGCAAGCGCAGTTGTCTGCGGAAGTAAATGATCAGCATAAAACCGAGTCGTCATGACCTTGGACAGCATAAAAGCTTGATCGCCCTTTTCCTCTGCTAAATGCTTATAGGCAGCCAATCCAGCGCGCCCCAGCTGCCAGCCCGAGCATGCGAGACCACAAAGCTTAAGAAAATTTACCGATCCAGAAAATATCGCATGAATATCCGATTTACCAACGGACAACATCCATTGCACTGATTGCTCGATAGCATGGGCTGCAGCATCAAGTTGCGCAGCGATCGCCTTTGGTGAGCCTCGAAGCGCTTCTTCGGCTCGCTGAACCTTTGCAAGCGAAGCCTGAGGCAAGGGCGCCAGACCACGCCATAAATCCGCGGTCGCTCGCATCTCAGCAGCGATAGCCCGTGCTGTTGCGCCACCTTCGCGCAGGGTTTTTCGGCCAATCAAATCGTTGGCCTGAATCGCAGTGGTTCCCTCGTAGATTGGCAAAATACGCGCATCTCGATAAAACTGGGCAGCACCTGTTTCCTCGATAAAGCCCATACCCCCGTGCACTTGAACACCGAGCGAGGTCACCTCAATCGACATTTCGGTCGACCAGCCCTTGACAACAGGCACCATGAATTCGTAAATCCGCTGCTGAACTTGACGCTGCTGCGCATCTGGATGCTGATGCGCGAGATCAAAACATGCGGCCGTGGCCATAGCCATGGCCCGCGCGCCTTCAACATGTGCCCGCATTGTCATGAGCATTCTTCGCACATCGGGGTGATGTGCAATGGCAACTGGCGCCGAGGACCCACCAACGTCACGGCTTTGAACCCGATCCTTCGAAAAACTAGCAGCCTTTTGATAGGCTCGATCAGCGACAGCAATGCCTTGAACACCCACTGCGAAACGAGCGGCGTTCATCATGACGAACATGTACTCAAGGCCACGATTTTCTTCGCCGACCAGATACCCAATCGCACCAGCCTCAGCCTTGCCTCCCGATTCAGCAGCAATAGGAAATTTGCCGTCACCGTATAAAAGTACCGCAGTTGGCGAGGCCTTGATACCGAGTTTGTGCTCGATCGATGTACAAAAAACATCGTTTCGATCACCGAGCGAACCGTCAGCTTTGACTAAAAACTTGGGCACGATGAACAGCGATATGCCCTTTACACCTTCAGGGGCGTCGGGCGTACGAGCCAACACCAAGTGAATGATGTTGGAGGCCATGTCGTGCTCACCATAAGTGATATAAATTTTTTGGCCGAAGATCCGATAACTGCCATCGGCTTGAGGCAGCGCACGCGTGCGAACCATCGACAAATCAGACCCTGCTTGAGGCTCTGTGAGGTTCATGGTGCCTGTCCACTCTCCCGCAATCATCGAGGGGATAAAGCGCGTCTTCTGTTCTTCAGACCCGGCGGTGTCAAGCGCTTCGATTGCACCGTCGGTTAGCAAAGGACATAGGGCAAAACTAAGATTGGCAGCGTTGAGCATTTCGCCGCAACATGAAGCAATCAGTTTGGGCAGGCCCTGCCCGCCAAAATGTGAGCCGTGTTGCACACCCTGCCAACCCGCAGCGGCGTATTGCGCGAATGCCTCCTTGAAACCAGGCGTTGTCGTGACAACACCCTGATTGACTGCGCTTGGCTGTTGATCGCCAATCCAGTTGAGCGGCGCAATAACGTCTTGATTGAACTTGGCGCATTCTTCCAAGACAGCCGCCGCGGTCTCCAGATTGGCATCTTCAAAACCCGGCAATTTACTGATTTGCTCAAGATTGGCCACATGCTCCATGTTGAAGAGCATATCGGCAACAGGTGCAACATAGCTCATGGCCTACCCCAATGCAGCTTGCAATTCAGGCACAGCCTGAAACAAATCAGCGACCAATCCGTAGTCGGCCACGCCGAATATTGGCGCCTCGGCATCCTTATTGATGGCAACAATCACCTTGGAGTCCTTCATGCCAGCCAAATGCTGGATAGCGCCAGAAATGCCAATTGCGACATAAAGCTGTGGCGCGACTATTTTTCCTGTCTGGCCCACCTGCCAATCGTTAGGCGCGTAGCCTGCGTCTACAGCGGCCCGCGATGCACCCATCGCAGCACCGAGTTTGTCTGCAATCGGTTCCAGTATTTTAAAGTTATCTGACGAACCCATGCCGCGGCCACCTGACACAACCACCTTGGCTGCGGTTAGCTCGGGACGATCCGATTTGGCAAGCTCTCGAGATACAAATTGGCTCATGCCAGTGTCTGGTACGGGGTTGATTGATTCGATCGGCGCTGGGCCAGCGCCCAAGCCGGCCGCGTCAAAACCGGTGGTACGCACGGTGATGACCTTGCGGGCGTCGAGCGATTGCACGGTGGCGATAGCATTGCCCGCGTAAATGGGTCGGGTGAAACTGTCTGGCGCATTGACAGCGATGATGTCGCTAAGTTGGGCTACATCAAGCCTTGCAGCAATACGAGGAGCGACATTTTTTCCAAAGGCTGTTGCTGGTGCAAGCATATGGGTGTAGCCCGATGCCAGGGCGAGCACTTGCTCGGCGACGTTTTCAGCGGTCTGCGCTTCAAGCTGAGGCGCGTCTGCATGCAGCACTTTGGCAACACCGGCTATGCCTGCAGCGGCCTGGGCCACCGACGCACAGCCAGCACCCGCCACCAGCACATGAACTTCCGATGAGGTTTGCAGCGCTGCTGTGACCGTGTTTAAGGTACTGGGCTTGAGTTGGCCGTTTTCGTGTTCGGCAATCACCAATGCAGTCATGTCAAATCACCTTTGCTTCATTTTTCAGTTTGTCAACCAGGGTGGCTACGTCGGGCACCTTAATACCCGCTGATCGTCCTGGCGGATCGGTCACTTTGAGCGTCTTAAGGCGCGGCGTTACGTCGACGCCCAAATCGGCTGGGGTAAGCTGATCGAGTTGCTTTTTCTTAGCCTTCATGATGTTGGGCAAGGTCACATAACGCGGCTCATTAAGACGCAAATCGGTTGTAATGACCGCCGGCAAAGGCATGCGCAGGGTTTCGAGGCCACCATCAACTTCGCGGGTCACACGCAGGCTTCCATCCTGCAATTCAACCTTCGATGCAAAAGTAGCCTGCGGGTAATTGGCAAGGGCAGCAAGCATTTGCCCGGTCTGGTTCGCGTCATCGTCGATGGCTTGCTTGCCAAGAATCATTAATCCGGGTTGCTCGCGATCAACCACTGCCTTCAACAACTTAGCAACTGCCAAAGGTTGTAGCTCAACATCGGTTTCGATCAAGATGGCTCGGTCAGCGCCAATAGCCATCGCCGTGCGCAATGTTTCTTGGCAGGCGGTTGTGCCAGCTGACACCGCAATAATTTCGGTGACCTGACCCTTTTCCTTCAATCGAACAGCCTCTTCGACTGCGATCTCATCGAATGGATTCATTGACATTTTGACGTTAGCGATATCCACACCCGTCTGATCACTCTTCACCCGGACCTTGACGTTGTAGTCAACAACCCGCTTCACCGGTACCAATACCTTCATGCGCTACATCCTCCTGATTAATCGCTCGATTCTACTGGAGCCCACCTGAGCCTAGGCATTTGTGTCCTGTGCCCAACGCGGGGATCGCTTTTCGACAAAGGCACTTATGCCCTCTCGTGTTTGACCATCCGTCATATTGCAGGCCATTGTTTGGCCAGCGAGTTGGTAAGCAGCCTCGATCCCCATCTCAAGCTGTCGGTAAAACAATTGCTTACCGGTGCTTATCGCCACTTGGGGCTTGCTCTTGATCCGTTGACATAACTGGGTGACCGCCTCATCGAGCTGCGCCGCATCGGCGACCTGGTTGATGAGGCCTCGCGCCTTGGCCTCTTCAGCATCGATAAAGTCCCCGGTCACCAACATTTCGAAGGCCTGCTTGCGCGACAAATTTCGGGATAAAGGCACCGAAGGCGTCGAACAAAAAAGGCCCAAATTCACCCCAGAGACCGCAAACCTTGCCTCACTTGAGGCGATCGCCAAGTCACACATCGCAACGAGCTGGCAGCCAGCCGCGGTCGCAATGCCGTGCACTTTGGCGACTACCGGCTGAGGCATGCCTTGTATGGTCAACATCATGCGGGTGCAAGCTGCGAAAAGGCTTCGATACTCGTCCTGACTTTCCATGGACAGCATCTCGCGCAAATCGTGACCAGCGCAAAAGGCCTTGCCCTGCGCCGCAATAACCACAACGCGAATCGTTTTGTCTTGTGCCAGCACTTGCAACGTAGCGGTCAGCGCCTCGAGCATTTGTCTCGAAAGCGCATTGAATTGCTTGGGACGCGCCATAGTGAGGGTGGCAATCCCGTCCAGGCAGGTAAGCTCAACAACCGACTCATCGGAGCAATCGACCTTAGGCTCCGCTGCCATCACATTAGATAAATTTGCTTGTAGCATTTCACCGCCTCGTTTCAACTTTTGCGTGAACCATTCGTGTCAGGGTGCATACAGATGTCGAACGCTAACATCGTTGCAGCAACAATAAAGCCTTTTGGATGACGATTCGAGCACGGTCAATGACTAAGCATGTTTTTAAGCGCTTGCTATCGGGCTTACTTCTAGCCTTGACGTGTCAAGAAGGGGCGCTTTCGGCAAGCCTAGACGCTGACGATATTCCGCCGCCAGCTTGGTCGCCGATCCCTTTTGCTCGCCCAAGCGAGTTTGCAAACCACATGGCGCTACAGCATGCCTGGCCCCGCGATAACGTTGAGGCGCTTTTTGCCGATTACAAGGCGAATGCCCAAGTGATTCGACTCATGGAGCCAGCGGCACAAAACTTTAAGCGCTCCTGGGCGGTGTATCGAAAGCGCTTTATTGAACCCAAGCGAATCGCCGCGGGCGTGGACTTTTGGAACGAGAATCAAAAGGCGCTCGAACGAGCGGGTCAGCGCTTTGGGGTACCTGCTCACGTGATCGTGGGCATCATTGGTGTTGAGACGATTTACGGGCGAAACACAGGCAACTTCCAAGTTCTTGAAGCCCTAGCCACACTTAGCTTTGACTATCCGCGTCGAGCTGCTTACTTTGCCAAAGAGCTCGAACATTTTTTGCTTTGGACCAAGGACCAGGGTATTGATCCAAAGTCTGTGCGTGGCTCATTTGCTGGAGCGATCGGGCTGCCCCAGTTTATGCCTGGAAGCATTCGACGCCACGCCGTCGACTTCGATGGCGACGGTCGTATCGATCTAGCGAGCAGCAAAGCAGATGCCATCGGCAGTGTGGCCTCATTTTTAAAGCGGCACGGCTGGCAAGCTCAGTCAAAACAAAAGACAAGGATTCCATTGCGGGCTGAGCAACAGGCAGTGGCAAATCAAGAGGCAAGAAAGAAGGTTCTGGAAGCGGGCTGGCAGCCTCGCTTGTTGAAGCGAGACATCGAAGACGCGGGCCTGGGATTTCCCAAGGAATCAAACGAGCAAACAGCTCGACACGGCAAGGAAAAGCCCACGCATCACAACAAAGAGAAGTCCGATCAAAAGAGCGGTTTCAGCACCCAGCCCTGGGCAGTCTTTGAGCTCCCGAATGCCGATGCTCCGAGCACCTGGATTGCGACCGACCACAATTTTTGGGTCATTACCCGCTATAACCAGTCACCGTTTTATGCCATGGCGGTTTTAGAATTGGGAGAGGCTGTTCGCGATGAGCGGCGTCGCCAGATCAGCCAAAGCAAAACTGCAAAACCTAAGTCGAACGGCTCGAAGCGCGATGACTAAGCAGCGCGTTCATGACCCCAGTGGCCACAATCAAACCCATCCCAACCAGTGACCAGCGATCAGGGAAGTGATCGAAAACCAGCCATCCCATGAGTAAAGCGGTGAGCGCCTGCGCATAACTGTAGGGTGCAAGGGTTGATACAGGTGCTGCTGCGTATGCCTTCACCATCAAATGATGGCCATAGGCGCCAATCGCCCCCATGGTGAAAAAAGCGAACCAGTCCAGCATGCTCGTCGGCCAAAGCCAATAGCCCGGGGCAACTAAGCTAAACAAGAGCGTGGCAACCAGGGCACCGATAAACAAAGTCGGTGTCGCCGGATCGCGGCCTGAAAGCTTTCGCGTGAGAATGGCATAAGCGGCAAAACAAAATGCTGTCACGAGTGGGAGTAAGGAAGCCCAGGTAAAGGCAGCAAATCCTGGTTTCATAATTAATAAGACCCCTGCAAAACTAAACCCTAGAGCGATCCACACCCGCTTATTGGGCTGCTCTCCGAGCAGGAAAATCGCGAGTCCAGTGACCAGGATGGGAGCAATTTGAGCAATGGTCGATGCCTCGGCAAGGGGCATCAAACGGAGTGCCGAAAAAAAACAAAGTGTTGATAAGCCAAGCGCTAAACCACGAGCGATTTGTAGCACCGGGGCACTGCTATGAATGAGCTTAAACCCCATGCGCGGCGCAAAAAGCGCGAGCATGATGAAGACATTAAAAAAGTACCTCGCCCACGCGACTTGAACGGGAGGGTATCGCATGCTCGCCCATTTCGCGATGGCATCCATCACGCTGAAAAGGCTTAGCGCAATGATAAATAGTACGATCCCTCGACGCTGCGAAAACTCGGTCATCCAGGGAAAACGCCGGTGGATAAATAGCGATCGCCTCGATCACAAACGATAAAGACAATCGTTGCCTCCTCGACTTGCTCGGCGATCCTTTGCGCAATCACGCAAGCACCAGCAGCGGAAATCCCGCAAAAAATGCCTTCCCTCGCCGCAAGCTCGCGTGCGCTCGACTCCGCTTCAGCTTGTGAAACATAGGCAACCTCATCGACCATGGCATGCTGGTAAATCGAAGGCAGGTAGGCTTCAGGCCATTTCCGGATACCAGGTATTGAGGAGCCTTCATCGGGCTGCGCGCCCACAATTTGAACCGCAGCGTTACGTTCTTTTAAGTAGCGCGACACGCCTGTAATCGTACCGGTCGTGCCCATTGCTGATACAAAATGAGTCACGGTTCCTTTTGTATCGTTCCAAATTTCAGGGCCTGTTGTTTCGTAGTGCGCCACCCAATTATCGTTGTTTGAAAACTGATCTAACACCCGGCCCTCGCCTCGTGCCTGCATGTCAAGCGCGAGATCACGAGCGTATTCCATGCCCTGCTGTTGGCTCACCAAAATGAGTTCCGCCCCATAAGCCTTCATGGTTTGACGCCGCTCGACCGATAAGTTATCGGGCATGATCAGCACCATGCGATAGCCGCGAATCGCCGCAGCCATCGCAAGCGCAATACCCGTATTGCCTGAAGTTGCTTCGATCAAACAATCGCCAGGCTTGATCTCGCCTCGGGCTTCGGCCCTAGCGATCATTGATAAGGCAGGTCGGTCCTTCACCGATCCCGCAGGGTTATTACCCTCTAGCTTGCCAAGAATGATGTTGCCGCGCGCTCGGGCGTTTGCAGAGATCATGCGTTGCAAACGAACCAGCGGCGTTTTACCAATCGCGTCTTCGATGCTCGGGTACAAGGTTTCGCGTTGCATGGTCATAGGTTGTCGACCTCAAGAAGATTTTGTTGCTGCGATGATTTGAACAGGCAAGTCCAAGGCCTTTAGCTGTTGTTTGAGTGCCTCGATGGCAGCCGGGCGGGCAAAGCTCTTTCGCCAGGCAAGTACTACCCTGCGATTCGGTGCGGGCGATTCAAAAGGGATATAACAAAGAAAACCGTCATCACGAGACCTAGGACAAGCGGTTTGCGGGAGCACGGTGATGCCTACACCTGAGGCAACCATGTGGCGGATGGTTTCAAGTGAGGAGCCCTCAAAGGTTTTTTGAATGCCCGAGGAAGCTTGCGAAAACCTGGAAAGCTCAGGGCAGATCTCGACCACCTGATCGCGAAAACAGTGGCCACTTCCAAGTAGCAACATGGTTTGTTGCGTGAGTTCGGCAGAAGGAATACGTCGGCGCTTGGCCCAAGGGTGCTGTCGAGGCACAGCCACCATAAAGTGTTCATCGTAAACCGGTTCAGTGACCAGACCCTGAGCATCAAAAGGTTCAGCGAGTATCAAAACATCTATTTCGCCCTGCCTCAATGTCTCAAGTAATTTAACGGTATAGTTTTCCTGCAAGAGCATGGGCATACTCGGGTGGGCTTGAATCATTTGCGGCACCAACCAAGGCAGCAAATAGGGTCCAATCGTGAAAATCACCCCTACCCTCAATGGACCTGCCAAAGGATCCCGGCCCTGCCGAGCAAGGTCTTTCAAAAGACTGGCCTCATCAAGTACTTTTTGCGCTTGCTCGATGAGTTGGTCCCCCATCGCCGTGGTCTGAATACCCGCTGTGCCGCGTTCGAAAAGCTGTACACCGAGCTCGTCCTCGAGTTTTCGAATCGCCACTGAAAGCGTCGGCTGACTCACGAAACAAGCCTCTGCGGCGCGCCCGAAGTGTTTTTCGCGCGCGAGCGCAACGATGTATTTGAGTTCGGTAAGTGTCATAGCAGAGGATTATCTCCCCTTAGGCCTTCAGGCGGTCTTCAACACCACCCTGCCAGCAGGCAATCAGTGCGGTTATGGCCGGATCTTCACAACCCTTGCGCTCCAGAAGTTCGCTTGCCAGCGCACGCAAAGGATTCAAGTACAGACCATCGCGCTCCAGATCGGCGTAGCGCAGCAGCGATAGCCCCGACTGACGTAGCCCGAGGAACTCGCCTGGCCCCCTGATTCGCAAATCTTCGCGCGCGATTTCAAAGCCATCTTGGTGCTGATAAATCGCTTTCAGTCGAGCCTTCGCACTCGCGCCAAGTGCTTCACCGTAAAGCAAGACACATTGACTTTGTGCCCGACCACGACCGACACGGCCTCGCAACTGATGCAGCTGGGCGAGCCCAAATCGCTCGGCGTGTTCGATCACCATCAGGCTCGCTTGGGGCACATCGACACCAACCTCAATCACGGTGGTGGCAACCAGTACCTTGACCTGCCCAGCCTGGAAAGCGTCCATGACGGTTTGTTTGTCCTGCGAAGACAATCGCCCGTGGACCAAACCGACCTCAATGCCAGGCAGTGCATCTTTTAATTGAGCAAAACTTTCTTGCGCATGCCTCAGATCAAGAGCTTCGCTTTCTTCAATCAGTGGGCAGACCCAATAAACCTGATGAGATGCTTCCACTTCCTGCCGCACCCACCGCATCAAATCCATGCGTCTTGATGCTTGCAGCAGCCGGGTACGAATGGGCGAGCGCCCGGGGGGTAACTCGTCGATCACCGACACATCGAGATCGGCGAGATAACTCATGGCCAAGCTTCGCGGAATCGGCGTAGCACTCATCATCAAGAGGTGAGGCTCCATCCCATCATCGCGCTTGTGGCGAAGGCTCAATCGCTGTCTTACGCCAAAACGATGCTGCTCGTCGACAATGGCCAGACCAAGATTGGCAAATCGCACTTTTTCTTCCAGCAGCGCGTGGGTGCCGAACACAAGATCGAGTTCAGCGCGAGCAATCGAGTCCCGAAGTCGTCGCTTTTCGCTTTCTTTTAAACCGCCTGTCAGTTTTGCGGTGCGGATACCAAGCTTTTCAAGCAGCGGTAAACATTTGGCCGCATGTTGATCGGCTAGAACCTCGGTTGGTGCAAGCAATGCGACCTGATAACCGTCGTCTATGGCCTGCAAAGCAGCTAATAGGGCGATGATCGTCTTACCGCTGCCCACATCACCCTGGAGCAGGCGGTGCATCGGGATTGCGCGAGACAAGTCCTCGGTGATCTCAGCCAAAACCCTTTGCTGTGCACGGGTTAGTTGGAAGGGCAAGCACGAAAACGCACGCGCCAAGCCCGCTTTCTCTCGACCCATGATTGGCGCAGCACGGGAGGCCCTTCGGATCCTCGCACGTTGCAAACCGAGTTGTTGGGCAAGTAACTCGTCACAAAGCACTCGGAGGCAATGCGGATCAGATTTCTCAGCCAGATGCGCGATGTCAACGCCGGCGGGTGGCCGATGAACAAATCGCAGGGCGGTGAGCATAGTGGGCAGCGGATGATCAAGCCCGAGTGCTTGCTGCAACATGCTTGCTGAGGCAGGCTCGGGCCAATCGAGTCGATCGAGCGACTGCGCAATTGCTCGAGCTAAAGCCCATTGACTGAGGCCAGCGGTACTGGGATAGACCGGCGTGAGATGCTTTTCAAGTGGCGCACCAAATCCTTTGATCAAGCGCACATGGGGATGCAGCATGTCCAAACCCAAAACGCCTCGCTTGACTTCGCCTTGCACACGCATGTGCTTCCCAGGCTGCCACTGCGCTAATTGCGAGGGGTAGACCTTAAAAAAAGTCAGGCCGAGCGATACACCTGATGCATCGGCCCCCACCACACGACAAGTTTGCTTGCCACGACTTGGTGGCTGCACCGATATGATCTTGAGATCACACTGCAGGATCTGGCCATCGTAGACGTTTTTCAGCGGCGTTAGTCTTGTCCAGTCCTCATACCGTAGCGGCCAATGAAGCGCAAAGTCAATATCACTGGCTAGTCCAAGGAGCCTAAAGCGCCGATCGCTTTCGTCAGCGATCGTCGATTGCGATGCCATGCCAATAGGGTCGTCAACGCCGAGGCGCAAGTTAGCGAATCATGATCGCCTCAACCTCAAATGAGGCACCTCGGGGTAAGGCTGAAACCTGAATCGTTGAGCGGGCTGGATAGGGTGCCTCGAAAAAACTTTGCATCGTCTGATTCACAACGGCAAAGTCCTGCAAATCGGTGAGAAAAAGCGTGAGCTTGACGCAATTATCAAGACGACCGCCCGCTGCCTCGCAAACCGCTTTGAGATTGGTAAAGGCCTGCTTGGCCTGTGCCTCAATCCCGCCCTCGACCAATTGTCCGCTTTGCGGATCAAGTGGAATCTGGCCGGAAAGAAAAACCATGCGGTCAACGGCGATAGCCTGCGAATAAGGGCCAATCGCAGCAGGAGCATGGGGTGTTTGGATAGTCTCTCGGGGCATAAAAAACCTCTTTCGATGGGCTTAGGGCGGGTAGGCTCAAATGCAAGGCATTTGAAACGGAAGATGGGACAATGCTAGCCCAATTCGCGCGCCCACCCGCCATGCACCCTTCAAAACATCCCCCCATCCGTATACGCGGCGCAAGACAGAACAACCTTAAGAACCTTGATCTCGACATACCGACTGGTGAGTTAGTGGTGGTGACCGGGGTATCGGGTTCGGGCAAATCCTCGTTGGTGTTCGACACCTTATATGCAGAGGGCCAGCGCCGCTACGTCGAGACCTTCTCGGCCTACGCCCGGCAGTTTCTCGATCGTATGGATCGGCCCCAAGTCGACCGCATCGATGGCGTGCCACCGGCCATCGCGATTGATCAAACCAATCCGGTCAGGACCTCGCGATCGACGGTGGGGACGATGACCGAGATCAATGATCATTTGAAGCTCCTATGGGCACGCTTTGCGCAAGCGCATTGCCCCCATGGTCATGGTCCCGTCAAGGCTGCCCATGCCGCAAGTGTTTGCGAAGAACTGGTGGCCAAAGCCCAAGACGCGGCGGATCCGCGACTGCTACTTTGCTTTCCAATTGCAATCCCCGAAGCCTTCGGTCAGCAAGAGGTCGAAGCGATGCTCCTCGCCCAAGGCTACACACGAACCCAGGGTGAAGCCTACGATGCCCGAGGGCGTCGCTTCATTGACGTGGTCCAGGACCGATTTCGTGCCTCTCAGGTCGATGCCGGCCGACTCCGTGAAGCTGTTGAGGCCTGTTTGGCCAGGCCCGAGGGACGTTTGATTGTCCACACCCTTGCGGGCGAGGATGCATCACAGACCTGGCACTGGAGCAGCAAGCAGCGATGCGCCACTTGTGATCATGGCTTCGCAAGCATAACGCCAAGCCATTTCTCGTTTAACTCGCCTATCGGCGCCTGCGAAACTTGTCGCGGCTTTGGTCGCGTCATCGGAATCGACTGGGGTCTGGTCATCCCTGATCAGAGCAAGACCCTTGCCCAAGGTGCTATCAAGCCCTGGCAAACCGAAAGCTTTAAGGAGTGCCAGAGCGATCTCATGAAATTCGCGCCACTTCAGGCCATTGACATTCACCGCCCCTGGCGCGACCTGAGCGAGTCGGCAAGGCTATGGGTGCTGGACGGTGATCCGCAATGGCGCGGCGACTGGAAGCGCCAATGGTATGGCGCCAAGCGCTTTTTCGAGTGGCTTGAGAGCAAAGCCTACAAAATGCATGTCAGAGTCTTGCTGTCGCGCTACAGGGCCTACACCCCATGCACAGCCTGCTCCGGGACTCGACTTAAAGCCGAGGCAGGCTATTGGAAAGTGGCTGGCAAAGGCTTGCATCAGGTCATGCTCGAACCGATCGCTCAGCTTCGTGCCTGGTTTGACAGCCTTAGGCAGCAGCTGCCAAGCGATGAAGCAGCCGCCCAATTGCTGTTGGAAATTCGCACAAGACTTGGGTTTTTGTGTGACGTTGGCCTGGGTTACCTCACGCTAGATCGGCAATCGCGAACTTTGTCGGGCGGCGAAGTGCAACGGATCAATCTGACCACCGCGCTCGGCACATCGCTTGTCAACACGCTTTTTGTACTCGATGAGCCCTCAATCGGTCTGCATCCGCGCGACATGGATCGGATCATCGGGGTGATGCAAAGGCTACGCGACGCTGGCAACTCCTTAGTGGTTGTTGAACACGACCCGGCCGTGATGTGGGCCGCTGATCGCCTGCTCGACATCGGACCCGGACCTGGTGAGCGTGGTGGCGAGATACTGTTTTGGGGCAAGCCAGGTGACTTGCACCAGTCAACAAGCCTCACAGCCGATTACCTGCTCGGCCGCCGCCAACTCGTCCAAGGACCAAGCTCGCTGCGTGAAGTGAGCGAAAAGACGCCCAAACTCATCATCGAAGGTGCGCGGGAGAACAATCTTAAAAACATATCAGTCAACCTGCCTTTGCAACGACTGGTATGTCTCACCGGTGTGTCGGGCTCGGGCAAATCGACGCTGATGCAAGGCGTCTTACTACCCGCCCTCTTGAAAGCTAAGGGCAAGGCAAGCGAGGCGCCCGGCGATCATGACCATGTGCTCGGTGATGACTGGATCGACGATGTCGTGCATGTGGATCAGTCCCCGATTGGCAAGACAGCGCGCTCCAATCCCGTAAGTTATGTGGGTGCATTTGATGGTGTCCGCAAACGTTTCGCAGCGCTTCAGCTTTCGCGTGAACGCGCTTACACCACAGGCACTTTTAGCTTTAATAGTGGCAACGGTCGCTGTCCGACATGCTCCGGAAGCGGCTTTGAACACATTGAAATGCAGTTCTTGTCCGATGTTTACTTACGCTGCCCCGATTGCGACGGCAGACGCTTTCGTTCCGAGGTGCTCGAGGTCAAAGAGCGTGGGCAAAGTGTGGCCGATGTACTCGGCATGACGGTTGCTGAAGCATTGGCTTTTTACGAACGTGACCCGGAAATTAGAACGCGCTTGCAACCCTTAGTGGATGTGGGACTTGAGTACCTTCGACTGGGGCAGCCGGTACCAAGTCTCTCAGGGGGCGAGGCACAGCGCCTAAAGCTCGCCGGCTTTCTGGCGCAAGCTGCCGCCGATGCGCGAAGCCCACGTCGCATGTTGCAAGCGGGGCGCCGCGCAGGCACCTTGTTTTTGTTTGACGAGCCCACAACAGGGCTTCACTTCGACGATATCCGAAAGCTACTCAAAGCCTTCAGGCAATTGCTTGATGCCGGCCATTCGCTTTTGGTGATCGAACATAATCTTGATGTGATCGCGGCAAGCGATTGGGTGATCGATTTAGGACCTGAGGCCGGGGATGCTGGCGGCCATATCGTCGCCTGCGCCACACCCGAGGAACTGCAAGGGTTCCCGCAATCGCATACGGGCCAGGCCCTGGCAAATTACCGAAGACTTCATGAACCTCAGCCCCTTGCATCCCCAGTCTTCGTACACAGCGATGGCCCAGCACAAGCAAACGACTTGGCCGAACGCAGTATTCGATCTCAGGCCAACGATGCCATCGTGGTCCACCATGCTCGCGAACATAATTTAAAGCAGTTGGATGTTCAGATCCCGCGAAATCAAATGACGGTCATTACCGGTCCTTCGGGATCAGGCAAGTCGAGTCTTGCCTTTGATGTGATTTTTGGCGAAGGTCAACGCCGCTATTTGGAGTCGTTGAATGCCTATGCTCGACAATTTGTGCAACCTGCGTCCAAGCCCGATGTCGAGGGCCTCTACGGCATACCACCAACGGTTGCGATCGAGCAACGCAGCAGCCGCGGCGGGCAAAAAAGCACAGTGGCCACACTCACGGAGGTGTACCACTTTTTGCGTCTTATGTGGATGCGCCTAGGAACGGCGCATTGCCCGGACTGTCAAATCGCCGTCGAGCCGCAAACTTTTGATCAATTGGCTGCACGTTTGATGCGTGACTACAAAGGACATTGGATTGGTCTTTTCGCACCACTTGTAAGCGCACGCAAAGGCATCTATAAAGATCTCGCCCGCTGGGCTTTGGACAAAGGCTATAGCCATTTCAGGGTGGACGGGCACATCGTCCCACTGCAACCGTTCCCGACATTAGATCGTTATCAAGAACATAGCATTGAACTGGCTGTATCTAGTTTGCGAATCCACAGCAACAATGAACAGGCCTTACGAGATGCGCTGCAAACCTGCCTCGAACTTGGCAAAGGCACGGTTTTGGTGTTGGAAGACTTACAAGCCGTGATAGGCCCTGAATTCTTGGATCAATCGGCCAGTGTCATCGACGCGGCCTTTGCGAGTCGACCGAGCCGATTGTTTTCAACCCGACGCGCTTGCGCACAATGTGGTCTGAGTCTTCCAGAGCCTGATCCCAGGTTGTTCTCTTTCAACTCAAAACTCGGTGCTTGCCAGGCATGCCAAGGTACTGGTCTGCACCTGAGTGAGGCCATTCGCAGACAGTTGGGCGAACAACAGCAGTTTGGCGCACAAAGCGAAGAAACCCTAAGCCGTAGTGAATCGCTGATCGATCAACTCGACGATGTAAGCCCATGCTTGAGCTGCGAAGGCGAACGACTCAATCCGATCGCTCGATCGGTTCGACTCGGCGGCAAAAGCCTTGGTCAATTAAGCAGCTTATCGGTAAGCGCTGCCCGCAGCTGGTTTGCTCAACTCGAGCTTGATGCAAGAGCACGCAGCATCGCGAGCGATGTCTTGACCGAGGTTCATGCCAGACTTGAGTTCTTAGAACGGGTCGGCCTGGGGTATCTGCATTTAAATCGGTCAGCACCGACCCTATCAGGCGGCGAAGCGCAGCGCATTAGGCTGGCGGCTCAACTTGGCTCGAATCTCCAAGGTGTTTGCTATGTACTCGACGAGCCCACAATAGGACTCCATCCGCGCGACAATAAAATCCTTGTCGATACCTTGCAAGCGCTGCGCGACCGCGGCAACACCTTGCTTGTGGTGGAGCACGACGAAGAAACCATTCGTCGTGCTGACCATTTGATCGATATAGGTCCTGGAGCAGGTCGATTGGGCGGTCAATTGATGGCAAGCGGCAGCCCAAACGAAGTGCTAAAACATGAATCGAGCCTGACGGCAAAATTTTTGCGGCAACCGCTTCTTCATCCCATGCAGCCAAGGCGAGCAATACCCGCCAAGCATCCATGTATTGAGATATCAAAAGTAAGTTTGCACAATCTCCACAACGTCGAAGCCCGCATACCATTGGGAAGACTTACCGTGATTACTGGTGTTTCGGGATCTGGAAAATCAACCTTAGCTCGCGACATACTCTTAAGACACGCACTACAACATGTGCAGCAGCGCGCCAAAGGCGATACCAGTTCGGACGCCCGACCCATCAGGCTGAAAGGCATCGAGGCGATCGATCGTGTTCTTGAAGTCGATCAAACACCGATCGGCAAGACGCCGCGCTCTTGCCCTGCGACGTACGTGGGATTTTGGGATGCGATCAGAAAGCTCTTTGCCGACACCCAAGAAGCTCGAATCCGCGGTTGGGATGCGAGTCGTTTTTCATTTAACACTGGCGAAGGCCGATGCAAGCTCTGTGAGGGTCAGGGTATGCAAACCATCGAGATGAACTTTCTGCCCAACGTGAAGATGTTGTGTGAGGGCTGCAAAGGCACACGTTTTAATCCCGCAACTCTCGAAGTGCGCTGGCAAGGCTTATCGATCGGTGATGTGCTCGCTGCTTCGGTCGACGAGGCCCTTGAACGTTTTGAAGCTCATCCATCAATCCATCGTGCGCTCCGCCTGCTGCAAGACGTTGGCCTTGGTTACCTCAGTCTCGGTCAGCCAAGTCCGAGCCTATCGGGTGGCGAGGCACAACGCATCAAACTTGTTACCGAACTGGCCAAGGCAAAGGGCAATGAGGGGCCGAAGACTCTTTATGTGCTGGATGAACCGACGGTTGGCCTGCACATGGCCGACGTTGAAAAATTGATTCGTGTCTTTCACCGATTAGTCGACGCAGGCCATAGCCTGGTTGTTGTAGAGCACGATATGGACATTTGGGCTGAAGCCGACTGGATCATCGATCTTGGCCCCGAAGGTGGTGACCGTGGCGGTGAAGTCACGATGCAAGCCCCTCCGGAAGAACTGGCAAAGCACACCGGGCATACTGGGCGTTTGCTTGGCGCATTTCTAAATGAGCGCTTACCTGGTCAACAACGTCAACAATCATCCGCGGCAAGCATCGACGACGGGAAGCATCAACAGCGTCAATGATCAACAGCGCGTATGATCATTCATCACGAGTGAGCAAGCAATGAATCTTCAAGACTGCATCGACGATTTGGCCACGCTGGTCGCCTTTGACACAACAAGCCATCGATCCAATAGGTCACTTATCGATTGGGCTGCCAATCGACTTGAGGCACTTGGGTTTCGGGTTATGGTCCAGAAGGCACCCGGTGAAGACAAAGCTAATCTTTTCGCAAGCATCGGCCCGCAAGACCAGGGCGGTTTGATGCTTTCGGCCCACTCCGATGTCGTGCCCGTTGCTGGGCAACAATGGCAGAGCGACCCCTTTAAGCTTCATCAGGTTGATGATCGTCTTTATGGGCGTGGCTCGGCAGATATGAAGGGCTTTATCGCCTGCATGCTTCAGGCAGCGCCAAGCTTTGCTTCAGCACAGCTCAAGGCGCCAGTCCATCTCGCGCTTTCTTATAACGAAGAGACCAATATGGGCGGCATGAAGCAACTGGCTGCTGCACTGCGCGAAGGCAGCCACCCGCCGCGAGCTTGTGTGATCGGTGAGCCCACAAGCATGCAAGTGGTTGTTGCCAACAAGGGTGCTGCCATCTACCGATTTAAAGTTCGTGGCTTTGAAGTGCACTCTTCGCTTCGAGACCAAGGCGTCAGTGCTGTTGAAGCAGCGGCTCAAATCATTGTGCGTTCTCAAGCGATCCAGGAGCGGATGCGCCAAGACCTGCGGCATGATGGATTCGACTTTCCGTTTTCGAGCATCCATGTTGGTCGGATCGCTGGCGGAACCGCGCACAACATCACGGCTAAAGACTGCGAATTCATGCTGGAAATTCGCGCACTGCCAGGTCGTGCAGCGGCACCCTTTATCGCCGAACTGAAGCAATGGTGCGAGCAAACGCTCTTACCCTCCATGCGTTCGATCGCTGCGGTCAGTGATGTGGATATTGAGGAGATCACCGACAGCCCGAGCCTCGATGAGCAAGGCAATGCCCGTCTCGCCAAGGCGATGATGCCTTTGTGCGCCTGTCATAGCCCGGGCCGCGTCAGCTTCGGCACCGAGGGCGGGATTTTGCAAAACGCCGGTATTCCAACGATTATCTGCGGACCAGGGCAAATTAGCGTTGCCCACCAGGCAGACGAGTTTGTTGAGATCAAGCAACTCAAGCTGTGCCTTGATTATCTCGAGCAGCTAAAAGTACAGCTCGAACGCGATCCTAATTGTTTTTTCTAGACCCTTATGTTTTTATTGATTGGGCTGACGCTTGTGCTGTGCACGGCGCTTGTGCTGATTTGGCCGTTACTGCGGAAAAAGCCACCGGTTGATCAAGGGCCTGGCGACGAAGCGATCGCTGCGGTCTTTAAAGAGCGTCGGCGGCAGATTCAACGCGATTTGCAGGCGGGCTTGATTCAAGCGAACGAGGCTCATAGCGCTGAGGAAGCACTAACGCAAGAACTCGCAGATCGTCTAGAGTCTTCGACCATACAGACGCCGCGCCGACCCTGGCTTGCTGCCTTTCTCGCACTCAGCCTGCCCGTAACCGGGCTGTCCATTTACCTTATCAAGGGAAGCCCTGAACTAGCGCTTCCCGGTGCAGGCTCGGCGGTGCAAAGCCCCGCTGGCATGCGTTCGCTTGAGGAACTTGCCAAGGACGAGAGCGCCTATCGCGCCCAGGTTGCACAGTGGCAACGAGACCTACAAGCAAAGCCAGACGACATCAACACATGGCTCAGTCTTGCACTCTTGCAAAAGGCCGCGGGCAATTACAGTGAATCGACACAGAGTTTTACCGAGGCTCTCAAGCGTGGCGCTGATCAGGACGGCCGCAGCCTTGCAGAGTTTGCTGAGACCATCGCCTTGGGGCGAGGCAAGCGTTTTGAAGGGGAGCCCTACGACATCCTCAAGCGCGCCATTGGCTTGGAGCCTAACGACGCTAAGGTCGTTTCACTGATGGCTGCCGCACACTTTCAAGCCGGCGAGAAAGCCCAGGCCCGAGGCTTGCTCGAGCAACTTCTGGCAGCCCTTCCAAAGGAATCGGCCCAAGCCGAGCAACTCAGGGGTTTGATCGAAAGCCTGCCGCGCGACTCGGAGGCAGCAAGCATACGGGTCACCCTTTCGATTACGCCTGCGATGCTTAAGGACCTCTCCCCCATAGCAGTCCTATACGTGAGCGCGCGTGCAGCGCAGGGCCCTCGTATGCCGATTGCAGTATGGCGGGCAAACATGGCTGACATCCGGTTCATCGAGCAAGACGGCGCGATCGGTGGGGGCGGGGCAACCGCAAAGCCTGAGGGAAAAGTTAAAGACGCTGAAAGATCAAAAACCATAGCGATCACTTTATCGAAAGCACAACAACTCGACGCGTCGAGACCACTTCGGGGTGAGCTTTTGGTTGAGGCGCATATCTCACAATCGGGGCTTGCGGGGCGACAAGCGGGTGATCCGATTGCTCAGGCCAAGTCGCTCACACTCGAGGGCAAGCAAGATGAGGTCGCCTTGCACCTTGACATTAGCGAGCGCTACAAGCCGTGAGCGCTGAAAACTTCGCCCTAAAGGCTTCGCGCATCTTCCTCTCCAGGGGCCGGCGCAGACTGATCAACGACCTAAGTTTTTGGATTGAACCCGGGCAATGGCTTGCGCTGCATGGTCCAAACGGATCAGGCAAGTCGACCCTCTTACGCGCTCTTTGCGGCTTACGTAGCTTCGACCAGGAACCCGAGCTGAGCTTTCATGGCCAAGCGATCACCAGCCTTGCCCGTTGCTCAGGCATCCGATTGATTTTTCAAGGTCATGCACAAGGCTGGAAAGATGGCCTGAGCGCCTTTGAGAACCTGCGCTGGCAGCTTAGCCTTGATCACTATGGCACAGCCCCCATCGGGGACCATGCGCTTGAATCGGCTCTGGAGCGTTGTGGTATCGGCCAGCAACGGCATCTGCCCTTTGCGGTTTTATCGGCGGGACAGCGAAGGCGCTTGGCGATGAGTCGGTTGGTTTTGAGCTTACAAGGCGCCGGGCATCAACAACGTTTATGCTGGTTACTCGATGAACCGAGCACGGCCTTGGATGATCAAGGGCAGGCCTTAATGGGGAGCCTACTCACACAACTGCTGCAACAGGGCGGCTTTGCAATCATCGCCACACACGGAGCTATTCCAAACGCACCGAAAGCGGCTGTCCTGCAACTGAGTGCTTAAGGCGACGATAAAGCCTCATGTTTCTTGCCAGTCTCCAACGCGACTTACGGCTTTTACTTCGACAAGCAAGCGAAGCCTGGCTTGTCTTGGTGTTTTTTCTGCTGATCGCAAGCCTTTTTCCGCTCGCCATGCAACCCGAGCCGAAAACCTTGCTTGCGATTGGACCCGGGGTAAGTTGGGTGTCGGCGTTGCTGTCGGTCTTGTTATCGATGCCTAGGATGTTCGCAGCCGACGCCCAGGACGGCAGCCTTGAGCAAATGCTCTTGCAGTCAGAAGCTTGGATGAGCATTTTGCTTGGCAAACTCGTTGCTCACTGGCTAGCAAGCGGCCTGCCTTTAAGCCTGGTCGCGCCATTAATTGGACTTCAATATGGTCTTGATCTCAACGCAATCGCCGTCTTGCTCGCTGGCTTGTTGCTTGGTACCCCCATCCTCACGCTCATCGGCGCGATCGCGGCGGCATTGAACTTATCGGCACGCGGCGGCGGTGCCCTGCTGGCGTTGTTGATGCTCCCACTTTGCATACCGGTGCTGGTCTTCGGTGCGGGTGCGGTGGAAGCACAAGCTGCTGGCTTGGGGGCTGAGGCGCATCTGTCACTGTTAGCGGCAGGCTTGATCCTTGCGGCAATCCTCGCACCATGGGCTTGCAGTACAGCGATTAGAATCGCGATGGACTGAGCTGAGCAGTAAAACCGTGAAAGGGAGCGAATCGATTGGGGCGAGATGAAGGCTATTGAAAACGGTTCGTGGTGGTCGCACTACGCGGCGCCTGCGCGTTTCTACCCGCTTGCAGGTCATCTAGTCACGCCCTTGTTTTTGATGGCGGCCGTACTTGCCTCGATTGGCCTTTACATCGGCTTTATCGTTGCGCCGACCGACTGGCAACAAGGTGAGTCGTATCGCATCATTTTCATTCATGTTCCTGCTGCATGGATGTCCATGATTATTTATTTGGCGATGGCTTTTTGGGGCGTTTTAGCACTCGTCCTTAAAACACGGCTCTCGGCAATGATGCTGCAAGCGCTGGCACCGACCGGCGCCTGGATGACTTTTGTTGCCCTTTGGACAGGCGCTTTTTGGGGTAAACCAACTTGGGGAACCTATTGGGTTTGGGACGCAAGAATCACCTCCGAACTGATCCTTCTCTTTCTTTACTTTGGGGTTATCGGGTTGCGTGCATCGATCGATGACGATCGCAAAGCAGATAAGGCTTGCGCGCTGTTGTCGATCGTCGGTGCCGTGAATGTGCCCATCATCTACTTCTCCGTAAAGTGGTGGAATACCCTTCATCAGGGAGCAAGCGTTTCCTTGACTGCAGCGCCCAAAATGGCGCAAACCATGCTTACGGCTATGTTGATCATGACCGCTGCGGCCTGGGCTTACAGCATCGCGGCAAGTCTGGTCAGGGTTCGCAGCCTCATCATTCAACGTGAACCGCGAAGCAGTTGGGATAAGTCACTCAAGAACCAAGCAGAAGCCTCGAGCGCAGGCGTCCCCAGGTAAGTGAAGGAGCACAAGCTTGAAAGATCACAGCTTTTATATCCTGATGTCATATGGGGTGTTTGCAGGGGTCGTACTTATCGAGTTATATGCATTGCACAGACAGAGAAAGCGTGTACTCGAAGAGGCAGAGCGTATGGAAGCAGGCATCGATTCAACGCCCGAGGGGCGTTCTGACGTATCACAGCGTGAGCCATCATGAGTCCGAGACAAAAACGGCTCCTTATGGTCGCAGCTTTGATCACAGCCCTGGTTGTCGCCACGGCCTTGGTGCTTAACGCGTTTCGAAGCAATCTTGTCTTCTTCTTTACGCCGACACAGGTTGCCAACGGTGAGGCACCCCAAGGAAAGAGCTTTCGAATCGGCGGACTGGTCGTGCCCGGCTCCTTACAACGCGAGACCGATGGCCTGAAGATGCAATTTGCCGTGACTGACCAGGCTAAAACAGTGCAAGTCCACTTCCAGGGCATCCTCCCTGATCTGTTTAAGGAAGGCGCAGGTGTGGTCGCGCAAGGCATGATGCAAGCGGACGGCCGGTTTCTGGCGAAGGAAGTACTTGCAAAACACGATGAAAACTACATGCCACCCGAAGCTGCTGAGGCTTTGAAAAAAGCGGGCCACCCCGTGGGCACTCCTGAGCAATTCCAGAAGGCACCGACAAAGCCATGACTTCAGAACTTGGTCACCTAGCACTTGCACTCGCCATGCTATGTGGCATCTGCCTGGCTATTTTCCCTAGTCTTGGCGTTTGGCGCAGGGATGCTCGTCTGATGAGCATGGCATCTCCCGCGGCTTATTGGCAGCTTTTATTGGTATTGCTTGCCTTCATTTGCCTCGTGGAAAGCTTTATCAGTCACGACTTTAGCAATCAACTGGTTGCTAATCACTCGAATCGTGACCTCCCCTTTTGGTATCGGGTTGCGGCAAGTTGGGGCTCCCACGAAGGCTCGATGCTTTTGTGGATCTTAATGCTCGCAGCATGGACGGCAGCGTTGGCGGCCCTATCGGGCAATTTGCCGCAAGCGATGCGAGCCCGGGTTTTAGCCGTACTTGGCGCTGTGAGTATTGGCTTTTACTTGTTTGCCCTAATCACCTCAAACCCCTTTGATCGGGTTGTTCCAGCGCCCATTAACGGACGTGATCTCAATCCGCTCTTACAAGACCCTGGCATGGTTTTTCACCCGCCCTTGCTTTACATGGGCTATGTGGGTTTTGCTGTTGCCTTTGCCTTCGCTATCGCCGGACTTATAGAGGGCCGATTTGACAGCGCCTGGGCACGCTGGGTCAGACCATGGACCAATGTTGCGTGGGCTTTCTTATCCTTGGGCATTTGCTTGGGCTCTTTTTGGGCTTACTACGAACTCGGTTGGGGCGGTTGGTGGTTTTGGGATCCGGTTGAAAACGCCTCCTTCATGCCCTGGCTTACGGGCACTGCGCTGATTCATTCACTGGCAGTGACGGAAAAGCGGGGGAATTTTCGAAGCTGGACCGTGCTGCTCGCGATCATGAGTTTTAGCCTGAGTCTGTTGGGAACCTTCTTGGTACGCTCGGGTGTTTTGACCTCAGTACACGCTTTTGCTACCGATCCCACGCGAGGTGTGTTCATCCTGATTTTTCTTTGTGTGGTCATCGGTGGCTCACTTAGCCTTTACGCCGCACGCGCCCACAAAGTTCATGCAAGTCAGGCCTACAGCGCGATGTCGCGCGAGTCGATGCTACTTGCCAATAACATCGTGATGGTGGTGGCGATGCTTGCGGTTTTACTCGGCACCCTTTATCCACTGATTCTGGATAGCCTGGATATGGGCAAAATTTCGGTAGGACCGCCCTACTTCGATGCGGTGTTTTTACCGCTGATGCTGCCCGCGCTCTTTTTGATGGCTGTCGGACCGCTTGCACGCTGGCGTGATGCGCCGGTACTACCCCTGGTTCAGCGCATGCGATGGGCTTTTGCAGCGAGTCTCGTGATCGGGCTTTTGCTGCCTTTAACCGCAGATAGCAGCTATAAGCCCATGACTGCGCTGGGTCTTGTGATGGCGCTCTGGGTCGCTGGCGGCGTCGGCTTGGCGACCCTTGAAAACATGAAGTCTCCGTCGGGAGGTATCGATGTGTCTCGGCTTGCGCTTCAGCCAGGTTCATGGTGGGGTATGCAACTCGCTCATCTTGGCGTGGCTGCCTTTGTACTTGGCGTCACCCTGGTCAACAGCTTTGAAATCGAAATCGAAAAAAAGCTCTCACCTGGCGACGTACTGACCATTGATGATCGCTTAAGCCTACGCTACGCCGAGACTAGCAGCAGGCAAGGTCCCAACTATGAAGCGATTCAAGTCCGCTTTGAATTGCTCCGAGACAATCAGGTCATCGGCGAACTCCGACCTGAAAAGCGCCGCTACAAAGCATCGAGCATGGTGATGACCGAAGCCGGCATCAGGCGAAGTTTGCTTGGCGATTTATACATCTCACTCGGTGAGGCTGTCGATGGTGGATGGGTGACTCGCGTACAGAAAAAGCCCGCCGTCAATTGGATCTGGATGGGTGTTTTGATGATGGGCCTGGGCGGGTTTTGGGCTGCTGCCGATGCTCGTTACCGAAAAAAGCGCGTGCCTTCCTCAAACACCACTGCAATGGATGTCTCGAGTCGATCGGGTGAGGTTTCAGGATGAACCGATGGATCAGAGCAGGACTACCGCTTGCGCTCTTTTTGGTGATTGCTTGGTTCTTGCTTAAAGGTTTAGACCGAAACCCGCGTGAGATACCCTCGCCGCTGATTAATAAGCCCGCACCTAGCGAAGTTCTCGAAGTACTGGATGTGCTTGATGTGCAATCGCAAGCACTGCGGGTCAAGGATCTGAAGGGCCAGGTCTGGCTTCTCAATGTTTGGGGTTCCTGGTGCAGTGGCTGCCAGGTCGAACATCCGCTTCTTAATCGGCTGGCCGCGGAAAGACTGCTGCCAATCGTAGGACTGGCATGGAAGGATGCACCGGCTCAGTCGCGTGATTGGCTTTCAAGATTGGGTAATCCCTATGCGACGGTGCTCATGGACTTACAAGGCAAAGCTGCCATTGAATGGGGGGTTTACGGCGCACCAGAAACCTTTTTGATTGATAAGGACAATAACGTCAGATTCAAGCATGTAGGCCCACTAACCGCAGACATCATCGACAAGCAATTACGTCCCATGATTGAGCAATTAAAGCATTAAGCATGGGAATGACAAGCTGATGAGCCAGGCGCTACCCAATCAACTACCCCCTGTTCCCCTCGACGAGGCTCAGCAGCAGCGATTGCGAAAACTGTACACAGAGATCCGCTGCCTCGTCTGCCAAAACCAAAGCCTTGCGGACTCTGCCGCCGATCTGGCGGTTGATCTCCGTCATGAAGTTCAGAGCCAAATTGCGAAGGGCTCAAGCGACGAACAAATCAAGCGCTGGCTTGTCCAACGCTATGGCGACTTCGTCCTCTACAAGCCTCAAATGCAGGCGAGCACTGCCATTTTGTGGGCAGGGCCATTTGTCAGCCTGGCAATCGGGGGGTTAATTTGGAGGACCGTGCAAAGGCGCCGCTCAATCGCCCCTTCACAAACAAGTCCTGGACGTGAAGACCAAATGCAGCGGGCCAGGCAATTACTTCTTGCTGACGATGATGAGAAAGGTCGATAAATCATGCACGCAATAAAAGCACAGGCCATTCAATCCGCAAATCGCTACCGTCGCCGTTACCTCGCAGCATCGGTGGGGGCGATCGGCTCTGTATTGGGGCTCACTGGATGCGCAAGCCCTCAGCTTGCCCTTGAGTGGACTGACGATGCGGTCAAACCAGTACCTGCAAGCAAAATCATGGTGCTCGCCCAACACCCCGATGCGGTCATCGCGCGCGTGAGCGAGGATTTAATGAGCGAAGCCATAGGGAAATCAGGTGTCGCAGCTGTTGCCGGATGGCGACTCTTACCGGATCGTAGTGGTCCACCCGATGAGCAAACCCTTCAGCTCGCAGTGGTTCAAGCCAAGGCAAGTCATGTTCTATTGCTCCAGGCGATGCCCCCGCAACAAAGCCGACAACTTGCGCCAGTCAGTCATGCGGGACTCGGCTATTGGGGTCCCTACCGTCGCTGGTATGGTGGCACCGTTTGGGCCCAAGTCCCTGTAACCACGATCACCACATCAGCCAGCCTTTACGAAGCGAGCACGAAGCGGATGTTGTGGGGAGCGAGTCATCGAAGCAGTCAAGCCTACGGATTGCGCCCCGAGCTTGAAGAGATGGTTAGCGCATTTTTACTGGGTCTGCAAAGTCGCCAATGGTTACCAGGGGCTCGCTAGAGAGACACGAACCGCTCGATGTTGGTCCGGGGAGATCGGCCGATACAACATCAGTTCGATGTTGGTCCGAGGAGCTCGTTAATCGGTACATGACCCTACCTAGTTAAGAAGGGTCGCGCCTGTTTTGCTTTGAACCAGATCAGCAGAAACACCTTGCGCACATTCGATCAGCTTAAGGCCATGCGAAGTCACATCGATAACCGCTAAATCGGTAATGATGCGATTCACAACGCCCAGTCCAGTTAGAGGCAGTGAACATTGTTCCAGGATCTTTAAGTCTTCCCCGCCATCCTTGCGCTTGGCGGTGTGCTCCATCAAAACAAGTACTCGACCGACTCCGGCCACAAGGTCCATTGCGCCACCCATACCCTTGACCATTTTCCCGGGGATCATCCAGTTGGCAAGATCGCCCCTGGCACTGACTTGCATGGCCCCAAGGATGGCAAGATTGATTTTTCCGCCGCGAATCATGGCAAAGGAGTCGGCAGAGGAAAAAATGGCAGAGCCTGCCAAGGTCGTTACTGTTTGTTTGCCCGCGTTTATCATATCGGGATCGACTTCGCTTTCGCGAGGAAAAGGTCCAATCCCCAAAAGTCCATTCTCACTCTGAAGCCAGACCTCCATACCCTCCGGAACATGGTTAGCAACAAGGGTTGGCAAACCAATACCCAGATTGACATAAAACCCATCTTGAAGTTCCTGCGCCGCGCGCGCAGCCATTTCATCGCGTGTCCAGGCCATGCTTGCCTCCGTGTGCTGATTAGTCCGGACGTGTTGTCCGTTGCTCGATCCGTTTTTCGGGGGATTTATTGACGACAATCCGGTGCACAAAAATGCCCGGCAAGTGGATTTGATCGGGATCAAGCTCCCCTTTTTCGACTAAATGCTCAACCTCAACCACGGTAATACGTCCCGCCATCGCGACATTCGGGTTGAAGTTTCGAGCCGTTCGCCGAAAGATTAGATTTCCGGCACGATCGGCCGTGTGAGCCTTGACCAATGCGAGATCAGGCACGAGCGATCGCTCGAGCACGTAGTCCTGCCCGTCAAACTGTTTGATTTCTTTGCCCTCGGCAACTAGCGTGCCTACGCCTGTACGCGTATAAAAACCAGGAATCCCGGCACCGCCTGCGCGCAGCTTTTCGGCCAAAGTACCCTGAGGCGTGAATTCGAGTTCGAGCTCCCCGGCAAGGTATTGCCGCTCAAACTCCTTATTTTCCCCTACGTAGCTCGCAATCATCTTTCGGATTTGTCGCGTGGCGAGCAATTGTCCCAGGCCGAATCCATCGACCCCAGCATTATTCGAAATCGCCGTCAGTTCGCGAACACCGAGATCTCGAATGGCAGCGATAAGTGCCTCCGGAATGCCGCAAAGGCCAAACCCTCCAACCGCAATCATTTGCCCGTGCTGCGCGATATCTTCAAGCGCTGCTTTGGCGTCGGGATAGAGCTTATTCATGAAAAACTCCCACAGGAATTATTCAATTGTAGCTGGCGACCTAAATAACTGCAGCTGATTTGCCCTGCTAGGCTGGACTTAGACTGATCAGCCTTCCGGCTCCCAAGGTGCAAGCAAATGCCAAGCGGCATTCTTTTGCACTTGCCAAATCATACGCAGGACCCGGTGCGCATCAGACCTAGAGCCTGCGAACTGAAGACTGCGTTGCGGTCCGTCGAATTGAAATCGAACCGATCGCTCATCAGCCGAGACATGGATCCGGCTTAACAAGCCTTCCGACTGGGGATTCGCTTGCATCGCTGCCGGGTGTCGTTCTCGTGCAAGTTCGTCATCAAGGGGCGGACTTGTTTCCATGGCAAGCTCGTGCTCAATCCAAAGCTGCCGTCGCCGGTCTGTCTCGCTAGGGCGGAACACGCCCTCGGCATCGTCCCCGGAACCGATTAGCTCATGGCCTTGTCCCGGATGCTTCTGACCCAGAAAATTCGGCGGCATCGTGAGTGTGCGGCCGAGCAATTCCCAAACTTGCGGTAGCAACTGTTGGAGCACCCTACGCGTAAGCCAAAGCTGCACGGCTCCGTCGCTATCAGTACCCAAGCGCAACCAGAGGCGATCTTCTGAATCGCTAAACCCGACCGTCAGCGTTTTCGCCTCTAGCATGCACGCAACGCACAAACCGAGAAAAGACGCATGCCAAGCAGCAGAACAACGCGAAATCTAGGCGACTCAGAGCACTATCGCTCGAGCTTCGACTCGATACGAGAAAGTATGCTGCGCAACTCCGACATTTCGTTATGCATCATCTGCATTTCGGATTGCAAGCGCTGGGCTCTATCTTCTAGCTTTGCGCTGGATGAACTCACAGCGTTTAAGCGCTCGAGCAAGGTATTAACCATCATGCTTGAAAGCTCACCTGCTTTGACCAAGGGCTCAACATCACGGCGAATCACCGCCACCGCTTCGACGATATGCTGCTCCTTGACCGACTCAGCCCTTGTCTGTTCGACCTGGGAGGAAAGGACATCGAGTTTGGCAAATGTGCTCTCGAGGCTTTGAAAACCAGCACGAATTCGAGTGACCTGATCCTCCACCTTACCGGAGCTGAGTCCAAGCGTACGCAAACGCTCCGACACAGATTCGATCTCATTACTTCTTGCCAGGGGTCCAAACTCGCGACGAAGTTCGCTCATCGCCTGGTCAAGATGTCGGGGCCGCAGCGCTTCAGCCCGCATCGACTCGCTCAGGCCCATCATTGCGTCAACCCGCTGCAGATTCTGATCAATCCGGTCATTGAGCCGATCTGTATTAGCCCTAAGTTCGTTGAGCTGGGTCGCAGCCATATCACTTGGCTGCACTAGGCGATCGTGTAGATCGCCGATCGCAGTCCGTACGCGGTCTTCGAGGGCACTTAAACCCGAATCACGTACGACGCCGTGAAGCTCGCGGCGAATATCCGAAACCGCCTGCTCAATGGCAAGCGACACAAGCGACTGCAATCGGCCCTGCGCATCCTCGGTACGCTCAGCAAGCTTGTCTTGCTGGGTGAGCATGCCCATGACACGGTCCAAAACCGTATCAAGTCCAGCACCCAAACGCTCCTGCAAGGCGTTGACTAGGTTGGTGACACGCTCTAAGCCGATGTTTTGATCGCTTATCCGGGTACGTAAGGTATCGGTGCGAACACTCTCCAAAGCAGCAGTCAGATGGTCAAGCTTGCCCATGGCTGCTTCACTGCGCTCGCTGAGCTTTTCAGTCACCAGTGAAATACCGAAGAGCCTGCTGTTGCCGCTTTCAACCAATCCCGACAACTCGTCCTTCACAGAAATCAAGGCAGCGCCGAGTTGATCCTTTGACATGCCGAATTTGGCTGACAAGCGATCTTGTAATGTCTGCAAATCGATATTGCGAGGCACTGACTCGAGTTCACGTCGTACATCGGCCACAACCTGCTCGATGTGGCGTGGGCGGAGCATGTCGGTACGCAACTGATCAAGCAGTGGTTGCAAGGCCTCCAACTGCATAAAGCCCCGCTCACTTCGTGAAACGATTTGCTCGAGCGACTGGTCGAATCGTTCGGTCAGCGCATTGGTCAGTTGCTCTTGCACCTGCCGAACATCATTGAATTCGGCACTAAGACTGCGCTGTGCATCAGCATTAAGCTGCCGGATCAACTGTTCGGTTTTTTCTTGAAGACTATTCTGTAAAGACTGGACTTGATTGTGATTTTGATCTTGTAGCTGCTTCAGAATCGTGAAATGTTGTCGCTGCAAACTCTGAATTTGCTCATGCAGATCACGCTCGAGAAGTTCGGACTGCTGGTGTTGGCTTTCAGTGAGGCTCAACAGTGTTTCATGATTACGCCGAATCAGTGTCTGTGCCTGATCAAACCATTGCTGCTGGCTGCGCTGACCGATCTCGTGGTACTGCGTTTGTTGGTCACGTTGCTTCTCGAAAAGCTGTGTCTGCAACTGGAGTATTTTGTTGTAGCGATCTTGCCCAGCATCCAACACTTGCCGAAGGCCATCGCGCTGGGCGCTTGACAGCAACTCCTGGCCGTTTTGCACCAAATCGACGAGTTCGCGTTGTCGCTGCTTGGTCGTTTCCTCAACTTGAACTTGATAATTAACCTGTAACTCTTTAAGTTGATTGATACTTTGATTGATCAACTCTGCACGTGCAAGCGGTGATGTCGCCTTCTCAAGATTTTGAATCAGTTGGGAAACACTTAGGCGAAGCAAGTCGTCTTGCTGAGCAGCCCTATTGAGTAAATCCTCACGAAGGAGGGTTTGCTGGCGAATGCCCTCCTCGATCCGTTCGGCGATTTGCTGACTGACCGTGATCTCAAGAACCTGCAGTCGCTGCAAATGTTGTTCGATCAGATTCTGCAAGGCCCCCGACATTTGCTGCAAACGGCCAAGGTCTGTTGCGATCAGCTTGGTGCTCTTCTCTGCATAGGCCTGGGTCGCCAGCGGCTGGAAGCGAGCATCAAGCGTTTCAAGGAAGGCATTAAAGTCGACCTGTTTCAGTGACTCCTGGTGCAACTGCTCGATGTAAGGACCAAGCGTGTCAATACGCGCGATCGACGAGGCAAAGGTTTGGAAACTCGCTTGTAGTCTGACAATTTGGTCTTCAAGCTGCTGGCTGCGACGCGTGTCAGACTGGAGTTTCTCTGCCGTCTGGGCCAGGGATTGAATCTGCCCGCCAAAGCCTGCAACATCACCAGCCAAGCGCTCAATGCGGCCGATGGATCGAGACAAAGAGGTCAACTGCTCAGAGGATCGTCGAAAGGCAAGCGAGGTTTTGGCCAATTCGGCAAAGTTCTCTCGCATCGACGCCTGACCGCCGGTGATCTTCTCAATATGGTTGAGAAAACTCTTATCCAATCCCTCAAGCGAGACCGACAGGGACTGCATCAGCGTGGCTGTTTGCTCTTGAAGCTGGCTCAAGATTTCGGCAAGCGAGCGCTGTTGTAAGACACTGAACTCCCGAACCTCGGACAAACTATTGGAAAGATTGACCTGCAATGCGTCGCGGGTTTGCTGCAAATCAGCATTAATCTCTCTCGCAAGACTACCCATATCCGAGCGAAGTACCGTCGCCTCGCGCTGCTGGCCCTGTTCGATCCGGATGGCGGTCAGACTGACATCGTCGAGAAGCTTTGCAATGCGATCGCTTGCCGCTTGTTGCTGGCTTGTTAATTGAACAGCAATGGAATCCATGCCACTGGCGATCACGCCGCGCATGGCATCAGCCGAGGACGAAAGTCCCTGCCGTAGAAGTTCAACGGGCTGTTGCAAGCCAGCGTTGATTTGCTCAAGTCTAGATCCAAGCTCAACGCGCAGATCCCGCAAAAGTCGCGTCTGCTGCTCTGCAACCTCACGCTGCTCCTGCTCCACGCGCAAACCCTTTTGCTCAGCGTCTCGCATCAGAGCAGCGAGCTTCTCGCCACCGCCACGCTGCAGGTAACCCAGGAGAGCTGAGATCCGATCGGCGACACCACCGAGTTTTTGGTCCATTTGAGATAACTGTGAACCAACGTCGGTGATGCCCAGCGACAGCAAATCAGTACGCTCATCCATAAGCGTTTTGCTGCGCTCGAGCAGTTCCTTGGCCTCGCCAAACAGCTGGGTGCTGTCGCCAAGGCCACGTCGGACCACCTCAGCGATCGAATAGGTCAAACCGTCCCAGGAATGCTGAATCTTCCCGATAATGTTGTCGGGAAGCTGAGCATCAAGTTCTAATTGACGTTCAGCCTGCTTGCGGAACCAACTATCAATGCGCCCCGAAAGTTCTAAAAATTGCGCAGGCAAATCGTCGCGTAGTAAATCGAGCTGCGACCTGGTCGCG
>Ga0255220_1000055_pt1 | contig 43423 bp, 38 predicted proteins | sample Miss_Colum_RepB__FD_188423 | JGI IMG/M metagenome (GOLD analysis project Ga0255220, IMG submission 188423) | Freshwater microbial communities from Mississippi River, Louisiana, United States - Miss_Colum_RepB_8d | ecosystem: Environmental > Aquatic > Freshwater > River | place: USA: Louisiana...
GGCGTCCACGCAGAACTCCCGGGATTGTCAGGCGAACGGATGCCGGAGAATGATGGTCTCTTCGCGATCCGGGCCCGTGGAAATGATGTCGACGGGAGCTTCGATGATCTTCTCGATGAAGCGGATGTAGGCCAGCGCATTTGCCGGCAGTTGATCCAGACTCTTGATGCCGACGGTGGACTCGCTCCAGCCAGGCAATTCGACGTATTCGGGCTCCAGATCCTGATAGCTGTCCATGTTCATCAGGTAGGATGACGCGTCTGCGTCCACGCCCTTGTACCCCGTGCAGATCTTGATCGTTTCCAGACCATCCAGCACATCCAGCTTCGTCAGGCAGATGCCGGACACCGAGTTGATGCGAATCGCGAGACGCACTGCTGCCGCATCGAACCAGCCGCAACGACGGGCGCGGCCGGTCGTGGCGCCCTTTTCCTTGCCGACGGTGGCGAGATGAGCGCCGGTATCATCGAACAGTTCGGTCGGGAAAGGCCCGGAACCGACACGGGTGGTGTATGCCTTGGTAATGCCGAGCACATAGTCCAGATACAGCGGGCCGAAACCACTGCCGGTAGCGGTGCCGCCGGCCGTCGTGTTGGACGAAGTCACGAAGGGATAGGTACCGTGATCGATATCCAGCAGCGAGCCTTGTGCGCCTTCGAACAGGATGTTGTCGTTAGCCTTGCGGTGACTGTGCAGGATGTCGATCGTGTCACTGACCATGGGGCGGATCTGTGCACCGAGCGCGAGGGTCTTTGCCAGCGTGCTTTCGAAATCGATGGTCTCGACACCGTAGTAATTGGCAAGCATGTAGTTGTGGTACTCGAGGACTTCCTTGAGTCGCGCGGCGAAATGAGCCTCGTTGAAGAGCTCACCGACACGCAGTCCGCGACGCGCGACCTTGTCTTCATAGGCTGGCCCGATGCCCCGCCCGGTGGTACCGATCTTCTCGTTGCCCAGACGCTTCTCACGCGCCTGATCCAGCGCGGCATGGGAAGGCAGAATCAAGGGGCAGGATGCGCTGATCTTCAGTTTGGGCCGCACCACAACGCCGCGCTCTTCCAGGCGGGTGATTTCCGTCATCAGTGCATCCATGCTCAGCACGACTCCATTGCCGATCACACAGGTGACGTTGTCGCGCAGGATGCCGGAGGGCAGCAGGTGCAGGACTGTCTTCTCGCCCTTGATGACCAGGGTATGGCCGGCGTTGTGGCCGCCCTGGAAACGGGCAACGACAGCCGCCTGCTCCGTGAGCAGATCCACGATCTTGCCCTTGCCTTCGTCTCCCCACTGCGTACCCAGTACAACGACACTTCTACCCATTTGTCATCTTCTCTTCTTGAAAGAACTTCATTGGAGACAGACGGATCATCCCGAGACGATTGCCTGTCACTTCACGCTCTGCACGAACCATTGACCATCCCGCCGGACGATGCGTCGATCGCAGCCCAGAACGGCGAAATCCCCGTCGGAGGGCGGTGTGGCACTCAGGTCAACCATCACGCGCTCACCCTGCTCACGCAGCTCGGCAATGAGGGACTGCAGGTGCAGATCTCTGTCCGCAGGGGCCGAAATGGCCAGACGCCGCTCGAAACGCTCCGTGCCCAGGCGGGCCAGAACCTTGAGATCCGCATCGAATCCCGAAGCTGGTCGGGCACTGCCAAAGGCGGCACCGATATCGTTGTAACGCCCGCCCTGGGCCACTGCACTGCCGTAGCCGGGCGTGTAGGCCGCGAAGACGATGCCGGTGTGATATTCGTAGCCACGCAGTTCACACAGATCGAAGCCCAATGACAGGTCTGGCAGCCGCTGACGGACACCCCTGGCAATCTCGGCCAGCTCTGACAAGGCTTGAACCACACCTTGCGGGGCATCCCCAAAAACCTGCAAGGCTTCGTCTAGCACACTCTCGTCGCCGCTCAGACGCGACAATTGCAGCAACAGAGCGCGGATCCGCTCGTCCTTGACATGCTCCGCCAGCAGTTCATCGATCTCACCGTAAGCCTTGCGTTGCAGCGCATCGAAAAGGTCACTCTCGTGGCGGGCCGACATGCCACATGCCTTGACCAGGCCGCGGAACAAGCCGACATGTCCCAGCACCAGATGCACATTCTCGATGGAGGAAGCCTGCAGCGTCTGATGCATCAAGCAGATCAACTCGATGTCACATCCCGTGCCGGCATGCCCGAACATCTCGGCGCCGATACGGATGGGCACTCGAGACGCCAGCAGTCCGCGCGGCAGGGTGTGCAGAACATGATCGGCGTAGCACAGTCGCACGGGAAGGTGGCCGGCACCGCGACGACGCCCCAGGCAATGTGCATCGATGCGCGCCACCTGCGGCGTGATGTCCGCCCGCACCCCCATCATGCGGCCGGTCAGTTGATCCGTGATCTTGAAGGTGTGGATGTCGAGATCATGGGAGGACCCGACCATCAGTGAATCGAGGTACTCGATGAGAGGGGTGATGACCAGGTCGTAGGACCAGCCGGCATACAGATCGAGGATGCGACGGCGCAGCGTCTCCAGCTTGAACGCCTCGTCAGGCAGAATTTCTTCCACGCCCTCGGGAAGCAACCATCGATTCCGCGTTGTCATTGTTGTCACGTCCTGCATTCAATCCTGTCGTAATAGAGTCCTTCCCGCCGCCACTCCCGGCGAGCGGTTTTCTCAGACGGACAAAGACCAGCAGCAAGACATCCTGCTGCTGGTCCTGGCCCGGGCCTTACTGTTCTGCTGTACTGCCGCGCAGATACTTGAAGTATTCGCTGTCCGGATCCAACAACAGGACGTCGCCCTTGCTGGAGAAGCTTTCCTGATAGGAGTTGAGGCTACGCGTGAACGCGTAGAACTCCTCGTTGCGTGAGAAGGCGGAGGCATAGGTGGCCGCGGCAATGGCATCGCCCTCGCCACGAATGCGCTCGGCATCGCGATAGGCTTCCACCAGCAGCACGGCTTCCTGCCGATCGGCATCCGCCTCGATGCCGATGGCCAGCTCGTTTCCGCGCGAGCGCAATTGCTGGGCCTCGCGCTGACGCTCGGAGGTCATGCGCTCATACACGGAAGAGCGCACGTCCAGAGGCAGTTCGATCTGCTTGACGCGGACATCGATGACCTCGATGCCGTATTCCTCGGCGGTGGACTGATTCAGCTCCCGAGTCAGCTCTTCCATCAGCAGATCACGTTGCCCTGAGACCACTTCCTGCAGATCCCGCTCGCCGAATTTGTTGCGCAGGCCGTCGTTGATTCGTTGCGCGAGCAGATTGCTGGTACGGCTCTCCTCGCCCGAGGACGAGGTGTAGTACTTCTCGACATCGACGATGCGCCACTTGGCGAAGGAGTCCACTACCAATGCCTTTTGTTCCAGGGTCAGGTAGCGCTGTGCCTCTGCCGTCACGGTGAGGACGCGACCATCGAACTTGCGTACGGTATTGACCCAGGGCAATTTGAAATGCAGCCCTGGCTCAAGATCGGACTCAACAATCTGGCCGAACTGCAGCAGTATCGCGCGCTCGGTCTCACGAACGACAAAAACAGCGTCCGAACCAGCGATGAACAGAAAAAACATCAGAATTCCGGCAAAAGTGCTCTTCATCAGCGTACTCCTCTTTCCGCAGGGGCCGGTTGCACACGGGCGCGATCGGTGTCCGAAGTGGAAAGCTGTCGCGACACCTGATCGGAAATTTCACGCAGCTGCTGGGGCGTCAGCGCGGCAGCGCCGCTGGAGGCGGCCGCAGCAGTCTGCTCGATGATCTTGTCCAGCGGGACGTAAAACATGTTGTTGCCACCTTCCACGTCGATCAACACCTTGCTGGTGTTGCTCATCACCGCCTGCATGGCATCGATGTACATGCGCTCGCGGGTGACCTGCGGCGCCTTCTCATATTCCGTGAGCAACTGTTCGAAGCGAGAGGCCTCGCCTTCTGCGCGGGCGATCACCTGATCGCGATACGCATTGGCCTGCTCGATGATGCGTTGCGCTTCACCGCGCGCAACAGGGACGACTCGATTGGCATAGGCGAGGGCTTCGTTCTGCACGCGCTGTTCATCCTCGCGCGCCTTGATCACGTCGTCGAAGGCGCCCTGTACCGCATCTGGCGGCTGAGCATTGCGGACAGTGACCTGGGAAATCTGGATGCCGGAGTCGTAGCTGTTCATGTAGCGCTGCAGACGATCCCGCACTTCCGCCGCGACATCCGCGCGCCCCTGAGTCAGCACGCGATCCATGGTGGTGCCACCGACTACATGGCGTATGGCGGATTCAGCAGCATGATCAAGACTCACTTCCGGGTCGCGCACCACGAGAGCGAATTTCACGGGATCGTCGATGACGTACTGCACGTCAATCGAGACATTCACGATGTTCTCGTCAGTGGTGAGCATGTCGCGGGCGTAGGAGCGCGTGTTCACGCGTGAGACGTTGACCTTCTGCACACTGTCGATGATGGGCGGGTTCCAGCGCAGCCCGGGCGTCACCACCTCGTCGCGCAAGGCACCAAAACGCATGACGACGCCGCGCTCGGATTCATCCACGGTATAGAAACCCATGGCCGCCCAGATAACGAAAAGGACCACCAGCGCGCCCCCGAGCAGGCCTCCGGACACTCCCGGAGGATTGCCCGCACCGGCGCCACCACCTCCGGAAGCGCCGCCAGACTTGCCGCCCAGCAAGCCGTTGAGTTTGCGGGAAACACTCTTGATGATCTCATCAATGTCCGGTGGGCCCTGGTCGCCGCCGCGACGGCCACCGCCCCAGGGGTCGTTCCCATTGCCTTTGTTTCCAGGTTCATTCCAAGCCATTGGCTTCTCCATACCGCAAAATACGGGCGGTGAGTTTAACGAATAATTGCAGATTAACCCAGTTCTTTACCCGCCAGCCACGTGGCTCAGACCCTCATCCAGCAAGAGTCTGTCCAGATCGGCGCGAGGCAAGCGGATGGCGAGGGAGACCTCGCCATCGGCATTCACATCCTCGCGATGAACGGCTCCCCTGGCGTAAAGACGGGCTCGCAAGCGCCCCTGATCGGGACGCAGGGCGATGTTGCGTTCAACGATGTCTTGACCGAGCAATTCCCCTATCGCTTGCAAGAGCAAGGGCACCCCTGCGCCCGTGCGGGCGGACAACCAAAGTCGCACGGGTTTGCCGCGCTGATCACGTTCCAGTGCCGGCTCGCGCTGTGCAAGCAGATCGATCTTGTTATAGACCAGAAGGCAAGGCACCTGACTTGCGGCGATTTCCGCCAGCACTTCGTTGACCTGCTCGGTGAAATACTCATGCTGATCGTTGGCCGCATCGATGACATGCAGCAGCAGATCCGCCTGTGCCGTCTCCTCCAGCGTGGCGCGGAAGGCCTCGACAAGCTTGTGAGGAAGATGACTAATGAACCCGACCGTGTCGGCCAGGATGGCAGGACCGAAACTCGGCACGGCGATGCGCCGCAAGGTGGAGTCAAGTGTGGCGAAAAGTTGATCGGCGGCATAGGTCTCGGCGCCCGCCAGCGCATTGAACAGAGAGGACTTGCCGGCATTGGTGTAACCGACCAGAGAAATGGTGGAGATATCGGCGCGGCTGCGGGAACGTCTTCCTTGCTCGCGCTGGGCGCGCACCTTCACCAAGCCCTTGTTGATGTTCTTGATACGCTGCCGAATCATGCGTTGATCCAGCTCGAGCTGGGTCTCGCCGGCACCGCGCAGGCCAATCCCGCCTTTCTGCCGATCCAGGTGCGTCCAGCCGCGCTTGAGTCGTGTCACCGTGTGTTCAAGCTGCGCGAGTTCCACCTGCAGCTTGCCTTCATAACTGCGTGCGCGCTGGGCAAAGATATCGAGAATCAGACCGGTGCGATCCAGCACCCTGCACTGCAGAGCCTTCTCGAGATTGCGCTCTTGACTCGGACTGAGGGAATGATTGAACAGCACCAGTTCGGCCTGATGCTCCTTGACTGCGGCGGCTATTTCGTCGAGTTTTCCTGTCCCGACGAAATGCCCTGCATCTGGCTTCTTGCGACTGCCTTTTATGAATTGAACAGGAATCGCGCCTGCGGATCGCGCCAGTTCCTCGAACTCAAGGGGGTCCTCCTGATCCTCTTCTGCTTCCAGATCAATATGCACGAGGACTGCGGTTTCACCGCCATCGGGTCTTTCAAAGAACAAGAATGCTCCTCAGATCAAGCAACATTCCCCGGCGCTTCTTCGTCTTCCTCGACAGGCAGATCGCCAGAACCCTGAGTTGGAATCTTGACCGAACGGGCGGGGACTACGGTGGAAATGGCGTGCTTGTATACCATCTGATTAACGGCGTTCTTCAGCAGGATCACGAACTGATCGAAGGATTCGATCTGCCCCTGAAGTTTGATGCCACTGACAAGATAAATGGATACGGGAATTCGCTCCTTGCGAAGCACATTCAGGAAAGGGTCTTGTAGAGAGTGCCCTTTTGACATTTGTTTTCTCCTTGGTTTTTGAATTGAGCTGGAAAACCCAGCGGTTTGCGTCCAAACAATCTCTATAATGCGATCCGATCCACGAACTTCAAGATCAGTTCAAGAGTCTCCGGGTTTTCGCTGTCAAAATTCTGCAGATTTTCCCAACTTCGCAGCCACGTCATCTGGCGCTTGGCCAGTTGCCTAGTCGCGATGATACCTTGTTCCAACATGGCATCAAAGGCCAATTCTCCCGCGATGTATTGCCACACCTGCCGGTATCCGACGGCTCGCATCGAGGGCATTGCAAGGGTCAGGTCACCCCTGCTGCGCAAGGCCTCGACTTCCGCGACAAGCCCCCGTTCGAGCATGTTTAGGAATCGCGCTGCAATTTTGTGATGCAGTACGCTGCGCGAACGCGGCTGGATCGACAGGAAGTGGAGATCGAACGGATCGAACGAGGGAGCCCGCAGGGCATGACTTTCCTGATGCCACTGTGTCATAGACTTGCCGGACACCAGAAAAATTTCGAGAGCACGCTGCAATCGTTGCGGATCATTCGGGTGGATGCGGCGCGCAGACGCTGGATCCACTACCTGCAACTGCGCATGCACTGCTGCCCAGCCATGCGCTGCGGCCGTCGCCGTGATTTGCTCCCGGATCTGCGGGTCTGCGCCCGGCATGGTGGCCAGACCATCGCGCAACGCCTTGAAGTACAGCATCGTCCCCCCCACCAGCAGGGGAATTCGGCCTTGCGCACGAATAACCTCCATTTCACGCAAGGCATCGGCACGAAAGCGCGAGGCGGAGTACACCTGCGCAGGATCGAGAAAACCCAGCAATCGGTGCGGCGCAAGCGCAAGTGTCGCGGCATCGGGCTTGCCCGTGCCGATATCCATGTCACGATAGATCTGCGCCGAATCCACATTGATGATGTCGAAGGGAAGTCTTCTGACCAACTCGACGGCCAGCGCCGTCTTGCCGGAGGCCGTGGGCCCGAGCAGACAGATGACCGGTGTCCGTGGCTGCCCGCTCTGCGCGTCTGCTTGTGCGGAAGGGTGCTGCATGGGCAAGGTCTACCGACCTCGCAGGAACAGCTTGTCCAGCTGATCCAGGGACTGCAGCACCCAGGTGGGACGCCCATGATTGCATTGCCCGCTGCGCTCGGTGCGTTCCATGTCGCGCAACAGGGCATTCATCTCGGGGATGCTCAACTGCCTGTTCGCCCGCACGGAGGCATGGCAGGCCATGGTGGCAAGCAGTTCGTCCTGATGCTGGCGAAGGCGTTCACTGCTGCCATGCTCGCGGATGTCCGCCAGCACATCACGGACCAGCTGTTCGATGTCGGCGGCCGCAAGAATGCTCGGTACCTGCCGCACCAGCAGCGCTTCGCTGGCCACCCGCTCAATGCCCAGTCCCAGCGCCAGGAGTGCGTCGACTTGTTGCTCCGCGCAATCGGCCTCCGCCTGACTGACGCAAAGCGAGAGCGGCACCAGCAATGGTTGCGCTCGAATTCCCTGCTGCTGCACCGCCGCCTTCATGTGCTCGTAGGTGATGCGTTCGTGCGCGGCATGCATGTCCACGATGATCAGGCCCTGTCGGTTCTGCGCCAGAATATAAATGCCGTGGAGTTGGGCAATGGCGAAGCCTAATGGGGGCACGTCGTCGTCCTTGTGCAGCGACTCAAGGGCGGAGAGCTGCCGCGTGGTCAGCGCCAGTGACCCACGCGAGTTCAAGCCGGCACTGGCAGCCCATGCTGAAGAGACAGGTCCCGGCTCGGCGATGCCCAGTGGCATGCGATTCTGCACGGCAGAACCGCTGCCGAAAACAGGGGCACCTGGCACCCTGGCTGTCGATTCCGCTGCCGCGTTGCCCGCGACTGCTTCGGTAGACAGCCGATCCTGAGGTCGCTGATCCGCCAGCGCACGGTGCAGCGCGCGGAAGAGAAAATCGTGCACCAGCCGTGAATCGCGAAAACGGACCTCATGCTTGGTGGGATGCACATTCACATCCACAAGGGCTGGCTGCAGTTCCAGGTACAGCACGAACGCCGGATGCCGCCCATGGAACAGCACATCCTGATAGGCCTGCTTGACGGCATGACTGACGAGCTTGTCGCGAATGATGCGACCGTTGACATAGAAGTACTGCAGATCCGCCTGACTGCGCGAGAAGGTAGGCAGGCTCACCCAGCCCCACAGACGCAGGCCGGCCGCCTCGACATCGACATGCAGGGAGTTCTCCAGAAACGCCGGTCCACACACGAGTGCCACGCGACGCTGCATTTCCGCAAGTGTCTCTGCGGCCTGCAGGTGGTGCACGACACGCTGGTTATGGCGCAGCAGAAAGCCGACATCGAAGCGACTGAGAGCAAGACGCTTGACGACATCCTCGATGCGCTCGAACTCTGTTTTTTCCGTGCGCAGGAATTTCTTGCGTGCGGGGGTGTTGAAGAAGAGATCCCGCACCTCGACGCTGGTGCCCTGCGGGTGCGCCGCCGGCGAGACTGCGGTGACCATCTCCTGGCCCTGGGCCTCGACGCGCCAGGCGGTGTCATCGCGGGCGTCGCGGGCGCGGGATACCAGTTCAAGACGCGAAACAGAACAGATGCTGGCCAGGGCCTCGCCGCGAAAGCCAAGACTGGCGATGTTTTCCAGATCGTCCAGATTGGCGATCTTGCTGGTGGCATGACGACTGAGCGCAAGCCCGAGATCATCCTTGTCGATGCCCGAGCCATTGTCCCGAATGCGGATCAGGCGCATGCCCCCCTGCTCCAGATCGATCTCGACGCGATCGGCACCGGCATCCAGGCAGTTCTCCAGCAATTCCTTGACCACGGAGGCCGGGCGTTCGACAACTTCGCCGGCGGCGATCTGATTGGCCAGGCGCTGGCTGAGAAGGGCAATTCGTTTCATGGGCTACGCAGACACAGTGTCCGCTCAGGGAGCGGGGATTGTCAGAACCTGCCCCACGTGGATGACATCGTTGCGCAGATCGTTCGCGGCACGCAGGCTGGAGAGACTGACCCGATAGCGCGCTGCAATGCCCGACAGCGTATCACCCCGCTCGGCCTTGTGCTGCACTTCCACCGTTTCCGGCAGGCTGAAACCGCCAGGGATGCGCAACTCCTGCCCGACATGGATGACGTCGTTGCGCAGATTGTTGTATTCGCGCAGCTCTCGGGTGCTGATGCCATTACGCTGGGCGATGACAGAGAGACTGTCGCCACGGGCCACCACATGAGTACCGCCAAGACTGCCGCTGCTGCCGGAGGCGACACTGCGGCCGAAGTCCGGCTGGATGTGGTTGGCCTTCTGATAGGCCAGCAAGGTGTCTTCGGGGGGGCTCGAGGCGAAGTAGCGCACCACGCCCTGCACAATGCCATCGGCCAGGCGCCGCTGATAGCTGGCGGAATTGAGCTTGCGCGCCTCGTCAGGGTTGGAGAGGTAACCCGTTTCGATCAGCAGCGAGGGGATGTCCGGCGAACGCAGCACCCAGAGATTGCCCTGCTGGGTCTTGTCACGCCGCAACGTCGCCACGCCCTTGAGCGAGCTCAGGATGTGATCCCCGGCGGCGATGCTCTGCTCGATGCTCCAGGCCATTGAAAGATCCAGCAGTGTCCGGGCCAGATCGTCCTCGATATTGCGCAGACTGGTATCGCCGGCGACGCCGCCCAGCAGATCCGCGCTGTTCTCCTTTTCCGCCACACGGCGCGAGTTCTCGTCCACGGCGATCTTTTCGGACAAGGCATAGATCGTGACGCCTTCGGCACGGGAGGTGCTGTAGGAGTCGGCATGAATCGACAGAAAGATGTCGGCGCGCTGCTGTCGAGCGATCTGCGGGCGACGCTGCAACTGCACGGAGTAGTCGCCGTCACGCACCATCACCGGCTGGAAGCCGGGCACCGTGAGCAGCCGCTCGTAAAGGGCGCGGGAAATGGCAAGCGCGACGTCCTTTTCGCGGATCTTGCGGTCATAGGCCAGCGCGCCCGGATCTTCGCCGCCATGTCCAGCGTCAATGGCAACGATGATGTCCCGTTGCGCCGGGCGCTCGACCGGCGCCTCCACCGTCTGTGCCACGGCAGGAGCCTGCCCTGCCTCGTACAGATCGACCACCAGGCGATCCTTGTGCTCGGCATTGGCTTCGAGTGTGAAGCTGCTCGGGTTCACCGTGCGCGCCAGATCCAGCACGATGCGGATATCGGAGTCATTGCGCACCGCACTGCGAATGCCGGTGACAGGACTGCCCTTGAAGTCCACCGCAGTCAGGCTGGCGCTCATGCGGGCGTCGCGAATGTCAATCACGATGCGGTCAGGATTCTGCAGCGCAAACACGCTGTACTGCGCCAGCTCGTCCATGTCCAGCACCACCCGGGTGTGGTCCGGCGCACTCCAGAGGCGCACGTCCTGCACATCGGCAGCCAGCAGTGTACCCGGCAGCAAGCACAGCAACGTGGCGCCCGCCAGCAGGCGCCTCAGCGCGCAAGCCACGGCGGCGCGCCCGAATGCGTAGAAGCGTGTGTCACAGGTGATCATCGGCATCAGCGTGCGTTGTTCCATTGTGCGGTCAATTCATCGAGACGGGCCGCCATGGCCTGGCCCTTGGGTGAACGTGGCTGCCAGCCAATGCGCCTGCCCGAGCCCTCGTTTTCCAGCGTGATTTCCAGGTCCGGCGCAGGCAAAAAACCTCTGCCTTTCTCGGCCCACTCCACCACGCACAGATTCGCCTCTGCAAAATATTCTGAAATACCAAGAAATTCAACTTCTTCCGGGGTATTTATGCGATAAAGGTCGAAGTGATAGATGGAATACCTTGTCTCTTCATACGGTTCGACCAGGGTGTAGGTCGGACTCTTGACCGCGCCAGCGTGACCGAACCCGCGCAGCAGGCCCCGCGCAAGCGTGGTCTTGCCCGCCCCAAGGTCTCCGGAAAGGAACAGCCGCCCTCCCAGACAGCGCCGCTTTGCGGGGTCTGTCGCCCCGTCGCTCGTGACGAGCGCGAGCAACTGTCCCATGGCGACGGTGGCGTCCTCATCAGCAAGATGGCAAGTGGAGTGAGTCATGGCGCCTCCTCAGCGTCGATTGAGCAGATGGCGGACATGCGGCAGCAGATCGCTGGCCAGCAGCCCGCGCTCACCATCGACCTGCGCTGCCAGATCAGCCGCCTCGCCATGCACGCACACAGCCAGCGTGAGGGCTTCCGCGGCCGGCATTCCCTGAGCCAGCAGGGCGCCGGTGAGCCCTGCCAGCACATCCCCCATGCCGCCAGACGCCATGCCCGGGTTGCCCTCCGTGCACAGACTCAGCTGCTGACCGTCGCCGGTTTCATGACAGATCAGACTGCCTGCGCCTTTCAGCAGCACAACGCCACCCCAGAGTGCCTGCAGCTGGCGCACGGCCGCAAAGCGATCTGCCTGTACTGCAGCCGTCGTGCTTCCCAGCAGTCGTGCCGCTTCCCCTGGGTGAGGCGTGAGCACCCACTGCCGCCGGCGCAGTCCGTGGACCGTCGCGCCGGCCGGAGCAATCTGCGCACGCTCCCCCTGCGATTCTGCCAGCAGATTCAGGGCGTCAGCATCCAGCACCAGACCCTGTTCCGGGCGCGTCAGGGTCAGGACCTCGTGCAAGAGTTGCCGGGCGTACGCAGTGCGCCCCAATCCCGGACCGACGACAATGGCAGTCGCCCCGCGCACAAGCGCAGCCAGCGCCAGGTCACCGCCGGGTTCCAGAGACTCCATCGCCTGCACCATGATCTCGGGACGTCGCGCCAGCATGGACGCGACATGGGCCTGGCGTGTCAGCAGTCGCACGAGGCCTGCACCCGCACGCCCGGCAGCCTCCGCGGCCAGCAAAGCCGCACCGCCCATGCCTGTATCGCCGCCGATCACCAGCACCTGCCCGGCCAGTCCCTTGTGCGCATTCAAGGGCCGCGGCTCGAGCATGCCGGATACCCCGTGAATATCGACACGCCGTGCTGCGGGTGCAGCAGCGGTGGCGCCGCGCCAGACAGCCTGTGGCAGCGCAAGATCCTCGACGACGAGTTCGCCCGTATGATCAGGCCCCTGCGCAGTCAGCAGACCCTGCTTGAGGGCAATGAAGCACACAGTGAGTGCGGCGCGCACGGCAGCCCCCTGCGCGACGCCGGTATCCGCGCAGAGTCCGGACGGGATATCGACTGCCACCACCGGAGCCTGCAGTGCGTTGATGCAGTCAATCGCCCTTTGCAACGCCGGTCTGACCGCTCCGGCCAGACCGATACCCAGCAGGGCATCAATCACCACGAGTTCCCCGGTGCGTTCGCAGGCCTGCGAAGCTTCGCGCGACTCCAGCGCGAACAGCGGCACCCCTGCTGCAAGCGCCTGCTGCCGTGCTTGCCGGGCATCGGGGCCGAGCCTGGCAGGATCGCCCGCCTCCAGCACAGTCGCCTGCAGGCCCCGCTCGACGCTCAGGGACGCCAGCAGATACCCATCGCCCGCGTTGTTCCCCGAGCCTGCGAAGACAAGCAATCGGCGGGCGGCGGGCCAGCGCTGCTGCACGTGCCGGAGCACTGCGGCGGCCGCACGCTGCATCAACTCGAAACCGGCCATCCCGCATTCCTGGATGGCCTGCGCATCCAGTGCCCGCACCTGGGCCGTGGTGTAGAGATTGCGGGGCAGTTGAGCAAGCCATTGCGATCGTTGCACGGGGGCGGCCTCTGCAAGAGCACTCTCAGTTGAATCGCGGGAAAGGCTCAATGTTCGAACTTGCGAATGAGCCGGCGCACCAGCAGGAGGGCTGTCTCCAGCTCTTCGGCCGGAACATCCTCGGTATTCTGGATGGCCCATGGGTCCTGAACGCTGCGCAACGCGCTGTAAGCTTCCTGGCCACTGTCGGTGAGGCAGACGAGCAACGAGCGCTTGTGGCCCGGATTGGGCAGATAACGCAGCAGATTGTCTTTCTCCATCACATCACAGATGCGCTGGACCGCCTGCCTCGACTGGCCCAGCACGCGAGCAATACCGGGCACGGTCATGCCCGAATGCGCGAGTGCAACCACGCCGATGACCTTCCAGCGCGCGCTGGTCAGGCCCAGCGCTTCGGCCATCCGATCACCTTCGGAGACCAGCAGTCCGTTCAGACGAAACAGGGAAAGGACGAGATCCAGGAAGAGCTTGCGCTTGGGGGAATGTACCACGTTGGCCTCCTTGCCCGGACGGGCGACAGGGCAGCATGTTGTCGTCATGCTCCGATGTTGTCAATCTGGCCTGCAGGCTCGCGCGGCGAAACGCTTCCGTGCCAAGGCCGACACCTCATCAGGGATGGCCGAGTCTACCCTGCACCGCCTTGCCAAGCCCATCGCCTGCGCGTTAGCTTACAGGCCTCGAGCCTTGTCTGCGGAGCTCCTCATGGCTGCGTCTGCTTGCCGCACTTTCCTTCCCGGCGTGTCCGCCGCGCTGGCGGCGCTGGCGTTGAGTCTGGCGCCCTGCGTCAGCCTGGCCCAGCCGCTCATCGACCCCTTCGTGCTCGACACCCATGACACCGCCGGAGAGTTCGCCTTCGTGCGACTGCAATACGAAAACTTCTACAACGACGGTTTTCGTTCCGGCACCTGGCGCACCGACTTTCCCAGTGCTGATGCCAATTTCCTGCGCGGGGTGTCGCGCCTGACCAATGTGCGCGTGATGAGTGAACCGATCGTGCTGCGCTTCGATGACGACGAGATCTTCAACTACCCGTTCCTGTACGCGCTGGAAGTCGGCCGCAACGGCGGGCCCTACTTCTCGCCTGCCGAGCGCGAGAACATGCGGGAGTATCTGCTGCGCGGCGGGTTTCTGCTCATTGATGATTTCTGGGGTACGCGGCAGTGGGACAATTTCCACCGGGCCTTCGCGGAGGTGTTTCCGGACAGACCGATCATCGAGCTGCCACCGGATCATGAGATCTTCCGCAGCTACTACGACATCGACGGCCCGCAGATGATTCCCGTGATCGGCAACCCGGACAACTACCCGGAGCAGGACGTCGAGCGTGCAACCAATCACGCCATCCTGGACGATGCCGGACGGGTGATGGTGCTGATCAACTGGAACTCGGATATGGGAGACGGCTGGGAGCACACCTACGACCCGAGCTACCCGACGCGTTATGCCAACCTCGCCTATCAACTGGGCATCAACTACCTGATCTATTCCCTGACGCATTGAAGGACGTCTGCTCGCGGCCTTAACGCAACGAGGCGCAGTAGTCCTCCGCCGACACGGCAGGGGTGAACCAGACATAGTCATGCGGCAGGGCCTCGACGAATTCGGCAACATACTGCTGCGGGTCCGTCCACTCGACGTTGACTTCCAGAATGCCAAGACTGAGCGCCACAGCGCCCTGCGGCAGATAATTGCTCACCCCGAGGTCGTGCCGCACGTGAAAATTGCCGGCAATCAGTACCTTCACGCCCTCTGCCTCACCACCGAGACTCGCAGCCATGGCGGCATCGCGCGCCTGCTGCACGCGCACCATGGCCGGAAACTGACTCTGCGGGAGCATGCCACAGTGGCTCTCGTCGATCTCGACATGCAGCCGCTCCAGTTGCGCCGTGCCCAGTGCCTGCGCCACTGCCGCGTCCAGTGGTGCGGCGTAGACAGCGCGCATTGCCTCCATGCTGATGTTGGCGGCGCGCAGGGGGATTCCCGCACGGGCCACATCCAGCACGAGCGGGCCGTAGAAGGCCCAGTCCCAGCCCTCTTCATCCCAGCGCAGATGAGCCCGCACAGCTTCCTCTGCCTGCAGGTCGACAGTGGCCAGACTGTCCAGCGCAGGCTGCTGACTGGAATCCAGCATTTCGAAGCTGACCGCAGCGAGTGGCCCGGACGCGGCCAGGGCAGCGAGCAGCTGGCGCTGGATGGCGTGGTGATCGGGGTTGTCGTGCTTCTCACCCAGCAGCGCGACATCCGCGGCACTCAGGGCCTGCAGCAGGGCGTCTTCACTGATGAATACCCCGGAACGAACATCCCAGATGCGGCCGACAAGTGGATGCCCGGTCAGCAAGGGCGATTGCCAGTGCGCAATGGAGGCGGTGGGCGAGACAGGCGTGGTACAGGCGGTCAGAACGGACAGCGAAACGAGCGCGGCGCACAGTGTCTTCATGGCATTCCTGTTCTGCTCAGTCGGGTTGGTTCGGATACTCGAAGCGGTGCAGCCTGCCAATGCCGGGCAGCAACTCGGCCCAGTGCTCGATGGGAAGCTCCAGCGTGACCAGCCCGCAGGTGGGGATGTTGTCGATGCCCGCGTGGGCGAGGTCATTGGCGAGATCTGTCAGCGCCGGATTGTGAGCGACCAGCATCGCACTGGAGGCAGCCTCGTCGAACAGGCTGATCAGCTGCTGCAGCTTCGGACTACCGGCAAGATAGATCTGGCGATTCTCGATGATGCTGTCGACGGGCGTGCCCAGCTGTTCGCACACAATGCGCGCCGTACTCAAAGCCCGCAGTGCCGGACTGCTCACCACCAGTTGCGGCATCTCGGCGCGAGCCTTCAGCAGCGCCGCCATCTGCGGAGCCTCCTCCAGACCACGCTCATCCAGGGGTCTGTCGAAATCCTTCTGCTCGGGCGTGGCCCAGCTCGATTTGGCATGCCGCAACAGATACAGCGTCTTCATGACTCGGAGACTATCCTCGACGGGGCTGGCCCGTTGCTGCCACAGGTGGGGAAAACGAACTGGCCGGCATTCTACGCGAATGGTTAGGACAGGCCAGAAAAAGCGGCAAAAAAAATGGGAAGACCCGGGCGGATCTTCCCCAAGAAACGTCACTACAACGTCTGTGAGAGTACTCAGGTACTGCGGTCTACCAGGCGGCTGCGCCGCCGACACTGCGGGGGTCCGAGGTCGCTTCGATCGTCCCGTCGCGAATCACAATGGAGTTGGCGTCGCCGAAGGCGAAGCCCGCTTCCTGGAAGCCGCGATGTCCCATGGCTTCGAGGGTGGCGCGCGTCTCCGCACTGATGGACTCCCGCTCGAAGCGAATCTGGTCCGGCTTCCACTGGTGATAGAAACGCGGACTGGCCACCGCCTCTTCCACGCCCATGCCATGATCGATCACGTTCATGACCACATGGAGTACGGTATTGATGATGGTGGAGCCGCCCGGCGAGCCAGTGACGAGCACGGTGGCACCGTCCTTCACGACGATGGTGGGCGTCATGGAACTAAGCATGCGCTTGCCGGGTTCGATCTTGTTGGCCTCACCACCCAGCAGACCGTACATGTTCGGGCTGCCCGGCTTGGCAGAGAAGTCATCCATTTCATTGTTGAGCAGGAACCCCGCGCCCGGCACCACGATGCGATTGCCATAGCTGCCGTTGAGCGTGGTGGTCACGGCCACAGCATTGCCCTGGCCGTCCACCACCGAGTAATGCGTGGTGTCCTGGCTCTCGCTGACCCAGTTGCCGGCGAAGATGGTCTCGCTGTCGCTGGCGGCCGCCGGGTTCATGTCCGCGAAACGCTCGACTGCGTAGTCCTTGCTGATCAGCTTGTCGATGGGCACCGGATAGAAGTCGGGGTCGCCCAGATGTTCAGCACGATCGGCATAGGCGCGTCGCAGGGCCTCCACCATCAGATGCACGGTCTGCGAGCTTCCCCAGCCCAGCGTCCCGATGTCGTAGGGTTCGAGCATGTTGAGAATCTGCATCAGGACCACGCCGCCGGAGGAAGGAGGCGGCATGGACCATATCTCGTAGCCACGATAGTCGCCGCGTATCGGCTCGCGCCAGACCACGTCGTAGGACTGCAGGTCCTCGTGCGTGATCAAGCCCCCGTTGCGCTGCATTTCGGCCACGATCATGTCGGCCGTCGGGCCCTTGTAGAACCCGTCACGCCCTTGTGCAGAGATGCGCTTGAGCGCCTCGGCCAGGTCGCGCTGCACGAAACGATCGCCGGCGCGATAGGGCGTGCCAGCACGCGTGAACACGGCAAGAGATGCGGCGTGGCGTTCAAAATAGGGCATGGTGTCATTGAAATCGGCAGCCAGATCCTCGTTCAGGATGAACCCTTCTTCCGCCAGTGCGATGGCCGGCGCCAGCACCTGCTGCCGCGTCATCGTGCCATGCTTCTCGAGTGCGTCGAGCATGCCGGCCACGGAGCCCGGGACGCCGGCGGCCTGCAGGCTGAACAGGGACATCTCGCGATCCACTTCGCCATTGGCGTCGAGGAACATGTCGGTGCTGGCTGCCAGCGGCGCCTTCTCCCGGTGATCCTGCGTCAGCACATCGCCGCTGGCCAGGCGCATCACGATGAAGCCACCACCGCCGATATTGCCGGCGGACGGATAGGTGACGGCCAGCGCGAAGCCCACAGCCACGGCTGCATCAATGGCATTGCCGCCCTGGCGCAGAATCTCGACACCGACCTCGGAGGCCAGGGCGGATCGTGAGCTGACCGCACCATTGCTCCCGGTGACAGTATTGGCCAGCGCCGTACCGGCGCACCCCTGCACCACCACCAGCACGACGGCCAGCAGGCGCATCAAGGGGCGGCGCAGTGAGGGGCGCGACAAGTGGATCAATGACATGGTCTTCTCCTTGCTGTGCCGGCCGATCAGGCAGTCGCCTCGGCACGCACACGCGCGTCAAGTTCGGCCAGGGCCACATGGGCAGACTGGATGGCGCTTTCCATCCAGGCGGTGTGCTTGCTGACCTGGTCCCCGATGCACCAGTAGCGGCCGTCCACGGAATTCTGCAGCCGGGTGAAGATCGCTTCCTCCTCTGGCGTGCGCACGTTCCAGCGGGCGGAGCAGCCGAGCATGTAGTTCATGCGGTGCCAGGCGATGGTGATGCCCTTTTCGACATGCTGACGGTAATCCGCGTGCACCTTCTCGCCCTGAGAGATCATGGCCTCGATGCGCTGTTCCTGGGTCATGCGGGTGAAAGGCATGCCATTGCCGTAATCGTACGCGGCCAGCACGACACCCTTGGCCTTGTGGATGCCATGTGGCGGATACCAGATCTGACGAATCGGCTGGTTGGTCCAGCTGATGCCGCCGTAGATACCCTGCTTCTCCCAGAAGCGTTCCCTGGCCTGGAAGGCCGCCTTGTAGGCCGTGCCGCGACGGATGTATTTCATGGCCTGCACATAGTCGGCCGGCAGGTTGTTGGTGATGCCACTCATGAAATGCGTGGGGATGCAGTTGAAGCAGTAGTCCGCCTCGATGGCGTGGGTCTGACCATCCTGGCGGTATTCCACGGTGACGCCGCGCTCGGTCAGCGTGGTGCTGAGCACGAAGGCTCGATACTTGATCTTTCCTTCCAGCTGACGGGTGAAGCCGGCCGGAATACGATCCATGCCGCCGGTGGGCTGCATGAGCATCGGGCCGGTCTCGCCCTCGTTGTCGCTCAGTACGTTGCGCGCCGCATTGGCACGCAGCAGATTGCGCATGTCGATCATGTCCTTCTGCACCGTGCGGGTGACGTAGCTGCCGGAGGCATAACCCGCGCGGCTGCTGCCGGTGAAGCGGTTGTCCGGCCCCAGGTCGCCGAAGGCGCGGATCATCCCCATGACAATTTCCGCCTCATCGTCACTGAAGGGCTGGTCCAGTTCCAGGTCGGTCATGGCCTTGGACATCAGCTCGGCCATGAAGCCACGGACGTTGGTGGTGAACTCCATGTTGCGGATGGGCTTGCCGCCCATGATGTTGTCGTCCTGGATCCACGCCATCTTGTTCTCGTTGATGAACATCTCGAGTTCCACCCCCAGCTCCTTGCAGTAATGCAGGACGTTGCTGTGGGTGCTGGGGATGCGGGCAGCCCCGGCATTGAAAAACATGTGCGGCTCGTCATCCCACTCGCAGTACTGGGGGTTGCCGATTTCGTCGATGAGTGTGCCGGCACGCACCGTGAAGATGCGTCCGCCGGCGCGGTGGGAACCTTCCAGCACCGTGCAGTCGTAACCCGCCTTGCCCAGCTCATAGGCCACCGTCAGACCGGAGATGCCGGCGCCAAGGATCACCACCTTCTTGTTCTGATTGGCAAGGCGCAACAGGTTGGGCACTGACGCCGAAGCACTCGCGGGCATCATGCCCAGCGCCCCGGTGATGCCGAGTATGGCGGCGGTGCCGCCGGTGGAGGCGATCAGATTCAGGAATTCTCGACGACTGACGGGTTTGTTCACGGATTGGTCCCCTGTTGATTCATCGCCTTCGCCTCGTGAGCAGACGCGACTTTCTGACGTTAACTGCGTGACTATCAGGCCATGCATACTGATGAGATTTTGAGTTTCCGATTAAACCGGGCGCCTTGACAAAAGTCCTCCCCAAAATCTACTTAAAACCTCCTCAATCCTGTGCCGCCAACCCCTTTCAAAGCCATGAGCCATTCCCTGCGAACTTGACCGAGCCTGCTTTCTGCGCTCTACTTTCGCTGCTGAAAATCGACCTCGAAGCCCTTCTCCCGACTCTCATACGGCTGCAACGTGACCTCCGAAAAGGTGAACAAATACAGGATTGGCGACTGGGATGTGTCGCTGACGTCCTGCACGCTCAGCAAAGGCGATGTCGAGGTAAAAGTGACGCCCCGCAGCATGGATGTGCTGGACTGCCTTGCCGAGCGCCACGGCGAGGTTGTCAGCCACGAGGAACTCCTCGGACGATTCTGGCAAAGCACATTCACCTCTGACCATGCTGTTCACAAGGTCATAGCGGAACTGCGCAGCGCGCTGGGCGACGATGCGCACCAGCCGCGCTACATCCGCACCGTGCCGAAGCGGGGCTATTCGCTGATCGCCGAGGTCCTGCGGCCCCAGGTGCCTCCCGAGGCATTGCCGCAGACAACGCCTGGACTGCTGCTTGAGAGCAGACCGCGCCTGGCTCGTGCCCTGCTGGACAAATGGGTACTCGGTGCCGTGGGGGCAGCCACCGTGGTCCTGGCGCTGTTCATACGGGACGCAGACACCAAGATCAGCAATCGAGATGATGTGGTCCGTCTTGCGGTATTGCCCTTCGTCAATCGTGGACTCAACACCGAGAATCAGTTCCTCACCGATGGGCTGCGCGAATCCCTGGTGAATGGCCTCTCCAAACTCAGCCGGATGGAAGTCCTTTCGCCCGCCCGCGGACTTATGGACAACGAGGAGAACCGGCGCTCTGAACGCATCGCAGATCGCGGTCGGGATCTGCAGGCCGACCATGTGCTGCACGGCAGTGTTCAGACGGCAGAGGGGCGTATGCGAGTGACAGTGCAGTTGACGCGCGCCAGCGATGGCATCCATCAATACTCAGAACAGTTCGACCTGCCCATCGAAGATCTGTTCGGCCTGCAGGATCAGATCGTTTCCAATGTCGTCAGCGCCCTGAGCGTGCATCTGGATGAGGAAGAGCGGCGGCAGATGCTGGACTGGGGCACCACCGATGCAATCGCCTACGAACGCTTCCTGCGCGCCGAGTTTTACTACAATCAGTTCAGTCCGGACGATTTCCAGCGCGCCATCGACTACTACCTTTCCGCCCTGGAAGCGGATCCTGATTTCGTCAATGCCTACCAGGGTGCCGCCACGGCGGCCAACAACATGGCGGTCTACAGCGCAAGCCAACGCATCGCCGAGCTGACCGAACTGATCAGCAGTATCCATCGGGAAGTCGCGCGACTGGCGCCGGGAAGCGATGCCTTGCAGTCCATCAACGAAATGAAGCTGCGCATGAGCGGTACCAGCCAGGTCCAGCAGGAAATCCAGTTGCGCGAACAGATCATGTCTGGAAATCCGCCCGGATATGCCATGGCGCACTATGCCCTTTTCCTGATAGGTGCGCGCATGTACGAGGAGGCCTCGCAGTTTCTGGATCGCGCCAGCGACGTCGGCCCCTTCGAGATATCGCCCGATGAGGTCTGGAGCTACCGCAGCAATATTCAGGCACCGAGGGCCATGCTGCTTTCGGCCAAAGGCCAGTTGCAGGAACGCCCCTATCACGTCAGTTTCCTCGGCACAGTGGCCACCAACCTGGCTCTGGCAGGCGACTTCCGGCAGGCTGAGATGTACCTCGAGCGGCAACGAGATGTGGACAAGGACGGCCTGCTGACACACTACAGTGAAGCTGTTATCGGCTTGCTCAGCGGGGAGATCGAACTGGGTAACCAGGCCTACCAGACGATCATGAACAAGGGCGAGGACTTCAATTTCTCCAAAGGAGCACTGAGCTTCATGCTTGGCGATGTCGAGACTGGCGTCAACCTGTGGCGAGATATACCGCCGCTGCAGAAGCGCCGCCTTTTCAACGTTACTCACAGCGCCGAGAAATACTTCCCTTCGGCCGTGCTGGAAGACCCACGCTACCTTGCCGTGCTGGAAGAGCTGGATTTCGGCATCTCCTGGCAGCGCCGACTCATGGAAGGCGTCACGGCCATGCAACCCATGACGGGAGTCGCGTTGAGCGAGCAATCACGAGCCGCCTACGAAAACGGACGATTCATGTCTCGAAACAACCTCTGGAGCGAGGAAGACTGGGCCGAGCTGGAATCTCGCAAGCTGTCGGGCATCCCAGCACAGAATGCGATCCACCACTCGTCAAGCCAGTGAATCGCAGGCATGACCGGCTGATCGCAGGTGATTTGCAGTCGCGCAATCCGCTCAAATCCGATTGCAGGGAATCACCGAACAGTTACGGGAGGTATTGAGAAGGTTTTCAGGAGGACTTTTCCCCCGAGGCTATAGAGATAATAAGGTAGGAGATTCCCCACAACCGGCCGGCTTGACGTCAGGCGCCACCAGCGAAAACTCACTGGTGGTGGAACGGTGCTCTGTGTCATGCACTCTGCGATAGGAACATTGGGGCTCATTGCGAGATGATCCGGATGCGTTAGTCCGCGAAAGGGAGTCCCCGAAGTGGCACCCGCTTTTCACCTGGAGATACAACGTATGTTGCGCGACGCTTTACTCCCCTTGCTAGCCCTTGTTTCGGCGGCAACGCCCGATGCCGGCCTATGGGCCGCCGAACCCCACGAACCCGTGGATCACCGATTCTGTTTCACCTGCCACGGCACTGACGGCATGGGCAGCGAGGGCATCAACGGCCCGCGCCTGGCCGGCATGGAGCCCTGGTATCTCAAGCGTCAGCTGGAGCTGTTCCGCGCCGGGGGGCGTGGCAAGCATCCCGATGACTATCACGGCATGGAAATGCAGCCCATGGCGGTCATTCTGACCGACGAGAACATCGCAGACATTCTGGAGTGGGCGGCCACCTGGGAATATGTGCCGGCCACCCCGACTCTCACTGGCGGCAACGCTCAGCGCGGCCAGCAGCTGTATCAGGCCTGCTCCAGCTGTCACGGCGCCAATGCCGAAGGCAGCGAGGCCATGAACGCTCCGCAGCTGGCCGGCCAGAACGACTGGTATCTTGTCACCCAGCTGAAGAATTTCAAGGCCGGGTACCGCGGTGTTGATCCGTTGGATCAATACGGCGCAATGATGCGCACCATGACGTCCGGGTTGACCGATGACCAGGCCATCGTGGATGTCGTCAGCTACATCAATACGCTAGGGCGCTGAGGCGCTCCTCCAACCGACCCTGACCTCCGGAGGCCAGAAACATGACTCGATTCACCAAGGCAGTATCCCTTTCCGCCGCTCTGTTCGCCGCCGCCTTCGCGGTGACTACCAGCGCCCAGGAAATCATCCGTACCGGCGAAGGCCGCAACTTCTTCAACAATATCTATATTCCGCCGGGCGCTGAGACCCTGTACCTGAGCGGCGCCGGCGCCGATCCGCTACCCGATGGCACCTATGGCGACATGGAGCAGCAGACTGTCGATACCTTCAACAAGTTCAAGGCCACACTGGAAGAGCAGGGCTGGTCTATGGGAGACATCGTGCAGGTGCGAGTCTTCGGCGTGGCCGGTGATGACGGTGAGTTCGACTTCGCCGGCTTCAACCGCGGCTACCAGCAGTTCTTCGGCACAGAAGAGAATCCGCTGAAGCCCGTGCGCTCCGTTGTCGAGATCGCCGATCTGGTGGTCGACGGCTGGCTGGTGGAAATCGAGATCCGCGCTGTCAGAATGCCGAAGTAAATGCTCCCTCGCCGGCGGTCAGGGCTCAGCAGCCTCTGCCGCCGGTTTCTCGCCCGCATCGGGTTCGCACTCATCATCTCCTTTTTCTCCGGCAGATTCTTGGCAGGACCGTCAGCTCTTGGCTGCGCCAAACTGTAGCTGAATTCGACCATCCACCCTGCGACGAAACCCCGATGAAAGCCCCGTTCATGGTAGCCCTGGAGGAGCAGGCGTTGCGGGTTCGCCATTGCGCCTGCCGCCTAGTAGAATGTTTTTGGTCAAATTTTTGATAAATCAACGACAAAGGATATCTACCATGTTCAAGCTCTCATGGATTGCCCTGCAATCGTCGTTCTGCCTGCTGCTGGTGGGGACGGGCTCCGGGGCGCTGGCTCAGCAGACAGAAGACACTCTGTCGACTGCACTGGAACTCGGAGTATTCGTCACCGGCGGCAATACCCGGGGTAAGCATCAGCTATGACGCCCACTGTTCGCTTTTTCTGGATTACCAGTCTGCTGTGGATTCCCGTGGCCTTCTACAGCGTGTGGGTGGCCACCCACGGAACCCTGGCGCCCGTCGCCCTGGCCGGACATCCTGGCCCGGTGTCTTTCTTGATCTGCGCCCTGGTGTTCTTCGGCATCGGGGTGCATGACATGTATTTCAGCGACAGCAATCTGCGTCGCAACTACCCGGTGTTCGCCAACCTGCGCTATCTGCTGGAGAGCATACGCCCGGAGATCCGCCAGTACTTCATAGCGAGCAATCTCGAGGAAGCACCATTCAATCGCGAGGCGCGTGATCTGATTTATCGGCGTGCCAAGGGCCTGAACGACACACTGCCCTTCGGAACGGAACAGGACCTGATGGCTGAAGGGTATCTCACTGTCTTTCATTCCATTCAGGCCAAGGTCGTGCCCAAGGAGAAGTCGCGGGTGATGTTCGGTGGACCGCAGTGCCGCAAGCCTTACAGCGCCTCACTGCTCAATATCTCGGGCATGAGCTTCGGCGCCTTGAGCGGCAATGCCATCGCGGCACTCAACAAGGCAGCCGCCATGGGCTGTTTTGCGCACAATACCGGTGAAGGCAGCATCAGCGCCTATCACCTGCAATATGGCGGGGACCTGATCTGGCAGATCGGCACCGGCTATTTCGGCTGCCGCAATCTGGATGGCTCGTTCAATGACGAGGCCTTCGCCCGCAATGCCACCCCGGATGTGGTGAAGATGATCGAAATCAAGCTCTCGCAGGGCGCCAAGCCATCGCACGGCGGAGTGCTTCCAGGCGCCAAGGTCACCGAGGAGATCGCGCGCATACGCCTGGTGGAAGTGGGCAAGACCGTCGCCTCCCCCGCCAATCATCCAGAATTCGACTCGCCACGGGGGCTGCTGGCGTTCGTGCAGCGGCTGCGCGAAGGCAGCGGAGGCAAGCCCACCGGCTTCAAGCTGTGCGTGGGCCGCAAGAGTGAGTTCATGAGCATCGTGAAGGCCATGCTGGCCACTGGCATCCTGCCCGACTTCATCACGGTGGACGGCGCAGAGGGAGGCACGGGTGCAGCGCCTGTCGAGTTCTCCGATCGCATCGGCATGCCCTGTCTCGAAGCCACCTACTTCGTGGATCAGGTCCTGCGCGGTGCCGGACTGCGGCAGCACATCCGCCTCATCAGTGCTGGCAAGACGGCTTCGGGCTTCGACATGCTGAGCAAGATTGCTGTCGGCGCCGACACGGTGAACGCGGCGCGCTCCATGATGCTCGCCATCGGCTGCATTCAGTCCAAGTCCTGCAATACCAACAAGTGCCCCACCGGCATCGCGACGCAGGACCCAGTGCGCGGCAGGGCAGTGGACATCGAGGACAAGTCGCGCCGGGCGGCGAACTATCACGAAGGCACCGTGGATGCTTTCCTGGAGCTTTGCGGGGTGCTGGGCTATGACGATCCCGACCTGATCAGGCCCTCAGACCTGTTCCAACGGGTGGGCCAGGACTTGAAGCACTTTGACCAGATCCATACGCCGCTTGCCGAGGGGCAATTGCTCTCGAGCAGCATTCCTGCGGAATACGCCGAGGATTGGGCACACGCGAGCGCTGAACGCTTTTGAGGGCGGGGACATCCCGTGCGGCGTCGTGCTGCGCAGGCAGCACGACGCCGCAGAGACTGGTGGCAGGACTCAGCGACGAACACCAGTGACGGGGATCGCGCCGAAATCGGTGTCGAAATTACCAGCGAGCGCGTCACCGTCGATGGTGCCGGCGAAGCGCAGGGTCAGGGACTGACCCTGGGCGCTCACGGTGGTCTGAAAGCTCACTGCGTTGTCCTGCACCGCGACATCACTCAACGTGGCAGAGCCCATTTCCGCCGACGACATGGTGCCAGTCAAATCGGGCGTGATGTCGAGAGCAGCGGACAGTACGCCAACAGGCGTATCAATCGTGACATCCCAGCCGCCCACAAAGGGATTCGGTGGTGTCGTCGCGCAGGCTGCCAGAAACAAGGTGGCCACTGCAATCATCAAGCCCTTGTAAAATTTTTTCATGTTTTCCTCGATTGGTCTGTTCGGCAAAGTGATTTCGATGATGAGTCGGTCTCGCTGCGGCCTGGCGACCCTCTGTGTATGCGGTTCAGTCGCAACGCCGCGCTATTTTCGCCGGCTGGGTTGGCGAGTCAACGACTATCTGGACGCTTCGTCGGTATTGCGCGACGCAGGTATGCCTGATTTCTGCAATTTCATTTTTCCGCCAGAGATGAGGAGAACACGCGGCAAAGCGAAATTGCCGCGTCGATTGGCACTCGGCTATGCTGACCGCTCTTCTTACTCAGCACGGGGAAACGCTCATGGCTCGCTTTCGCGTCAATGACACCGCACAGGAACTGGATATCGAAGCGGACATGCCCCTGCTGTGGGCATTGCGGGATGAACTGGGCCTGACCGGCACCAAGTTCGGCTGTGGCATCGCAGCCTGCGGCGCCTGCACCGTCATGGTCAATGGGACGGCGGTTCGCAGTTGCGTGACTCCGGTCAGCGCGATTGAGGGGGCTGAGATCACCACCATTGAAGGCCTTGCAGTGAACACTACGGGGGGGCTCACGCCCGTGCAGCAAGCCTGGATCGAACATCAGGTGCCGCAGTGCGGCTACTGTCAGTCCGGCATGATCATGGCGGTATCCGCTCTGTTGGCGGCCAATCCCGCGCCGAGCGATGCAGAGATCGACGGCGCCATTACCAATGTCTGCCGCTGCGGCACCTATCCGCGCATCCGCAGTGCCATCCGTTCCCTCACCGGCGCCACCGCCTGAGTCCCAAGGAGCCCGCCATGCCAATGAATCGACGTCGCTTTCTGCTGGGCACCGCCATCGCCGGGGGAGGCCTGCTACTGGGCTATGCCAGCACCCGCCCCAGCAAGCATCAGCAAGCCAATGCCGCTCGTGCGGGTAATGAAGCCCCGTTCCTGACCACCTGGTTGCGAATCTCTCCGGATAACACTGTCACCGTGCTCGTGCCGCATTCCGAGATGGGACAGGGCGTACTCACGGCCTTGCCCATGATGGCAGCGGACGAACTGGATGCCGACTGGAATCTGGTACGCGTGGAACAGGCGCCAGCCACGGACCTCTTTGCCAATGGCGTGCTCATCAAGGGCTTCGCCACCTCGCTTGGGGTGAACATTCCACGCTTGCTTGACGGCCTTGCCACGTCCGCCACCATGAAGGTCGCGGAGATCATGAACATGCAGATCACCGGCGGCAGCAGCTCCGTGCGCTTCACCGGCGAGCAGGGCATGCGGGTGGCCGGCGCAGCAGCCCGGCAGATGCTGCTGCGGGCCGCTGCACAGCAGCTGCAGGTGCCCGAATCCGAACTGAGCACGCGGCTCAGCCACGTGCATCACCAGGTCAGCGGCCGCTCCCTGAGCTACGGCGAGCTCGCCACTGCTGCCGCGCAGTTCGAGCCGCCGGCCAACCCCATGCTGAAGCGCCCGGAACAGTTCACGTTGATGGGCCGGCCCATCCCGCGCATCGACATCCCGGCCAAGGTGGATGGCACGGCAGCCTTCGGCATCGATGCGCGCCCCGCCGGGATGCTTTACGCCGCGGTGAAGACAGCGCCGGTCTTTGGCAGTCGACTCGCCTCCGTGGACAGCGCCAGTGCGCTGCAGCGGCGCGGCGTGGTGCGGGTGGTGGAACTGGACGATGCCGTCGCGGTGGTGGCCGACAATTACTGGCGGGCACGTCAGGCGCTGGACGCCATGGCCGTGAGCTTCGAGTCCTCGTCCAACGACACCGTGAACACGGCTGCGATCTTCGCGCAGTATGACCAGGCCCTGCAGGGTGATCTGAACGAGGACGTCGAGAAGGGCGATACGCCGGCTGCCCTCGCTGCCGCCAACAGCGTGGTGGAAGCCACCTATCGCGTGCCCTATCTGGCTCATGCCGCGATGGAGCCAATGAACTGCACCGTGCATTTCCATGACGGCCGCTGCGATGTCTGGACGGGAACACAGGACAATCTCGGCATCCGTGGTCGCGTTGCCAGAGTGTCCGGCCTGGACGAGGTCGCGGTGACGGTGCACGCGCATTACCTGGGCGGCGGCTTTGGCCGGCGCCTGCCCAATGCCACCAATACCATCGACCAGGCTACCCGTATCGCCATGCAGTTCGATGTGCCGGTGAAGACCGTCTGGAGTCGCGAGGATGACATGCAGCAGGACTATTACCGCCCTGCCGTCACCAGTCGCTTCCGCGCCGGTTTCGATGCCGCAGGGCAGCTGACTGCCTGGGAGAATCATTACATCGGCAAGAACGAACCGGCCGAGGCTGCGCACACGCCCTACAGCATCCCCAATCAGTCCATCGCCTACGCCGACAGCCCGACGCATATTCCTTTTGGCGCCTGGCGCAGCGTGGCGCATTCGCAGCACACCTTCTTCCTGGAGTCCTTCGTCGACGAACTGGCCCACCATGCCGGGCAGAATCCTTACCAGTTCCGCTTGAACCTGCTGGCAGACAAGCCGCGCCACGCGGCCGTGCTGAAGGCGGCGGCGGAGCAGGCTGGCTGGGATAGCAATCTGCCGGCCGGGCGCGCACGAGGCATCGCCCTTCAGGAAAGTTTCGGCAGCATCGTGGCCCAGGTGGCGGAAGTATCCATCGGGGAGGCGGGGGAGGTGCGCGTGCATCGCGTGACCTGTGCCATCGACTGCGGCAGGGCCGTGAATCCCGATACGGTGCGTTCACAGGCAGAAAGCGGCGTGATCTTCGGGCTGACTGCAGCTCTGTACGGCGAGATCACCATCGACAAGGGCGCCGTCGTGCAGCGCAACTTCAATGATTACGAGATGCTGCGCCTGCGCGAATCGCCGGAAATCGACGTCGTGACCATCGAGTCCGGGGCCGCACTTGGCGGTCTGGGCGAACCGGCCACGCCTCCGATTGCGGCGGCGGTGGCCAATGCCCTGTACATCCTGACGGGACAGCGCGTGCGCGAACTGCCCCTGAAGAACTACCGGTTCACAGCAGCGCCGGCCGAACGCGCCTGAGCCTGTCGCTGAGTGGTCATCAGTTGATGGAACTCGGCGAATTCCAGTCCGCCTGACTTGTCCTTGTCGAGCACGACAAAGGCCATGGCCAGGCGCTGACGGGCGCGCTCCGGCATCTCGTCCAGCACAATCATGCCGTCCTGATTGGTGTCCATGAAGCCCAGGCTGAGACTGGTCACGTATTCCTGCCGATTGATCTGCTGCACGTCGTCCGCCTTGTTCGCATAGCGGAAGGATACCCCTCCGTAGAGCATTTCCTCCCAGGTCTGCTCGCCGAAACGAACCTGCACCGTCGCATCCGGATTGCTCGGATTGTTGCTGGAATTGTCATACACCATGCTGTGGATCAGACGTGTGCCGGCCGGCGCGTACAACGGCTCCTCCAGCTGAAAGTAGCGCTGCCAGTTGAAATCGTAGTGCGGCACCGACAGCAGCAGTTCCTCGCGGCCATCCGGGTAGATCACGGTGAAACTGGCACTGCGTCCGCGATAGTGGGCGTGGGGGAACAGGCTGTAGATCACCGCGTCTTTCTGGAACTGGTAATAGGCGCGCTCCTCGTCCTGACTCTCTCCCGGCGGTATCTCGATATCCACGTTCAGGATGGCGTAGTGCTGCAGGGTGTACTCGGGCGGCTCGTCGGCGAAGTACAGCCCGATGCGCGTCTGGTCCACGGTTTCACGGCCGTAAGTGGTGTAGTGCATCTGACTGAAGAAGGTGGCACCGGCCGGCACCAGGATCCCCGTGCCCTCGGGATACTCATAGACCTCGTTGCCAGGCACAAAGGTCATCAGCTGCGACTGCAGCAGAGCATCGCCTATCGGGGTTCCGAGGTCGATGTCCAACGGTTCGTCGCGCTGGCCGAAGGTGGCGATGGCGTGATGCAACACCTGGCGATCACTGGGCACGATCTGCACGGCACGCACCCAGACATCGCGATCGAGCGGGTTGTCGACGCTCAGGATCTGATAGTCCAGGGTGCCGGTCGCTGGCACGGAAAAGGCTGGAAGGTCGACGATCAGGTCCGGCTTACCCAGCTCCCAGGCATTGTCGGGTTCGACCACCGCCAGCAACGGGTCCTCCCCCACGCCACGCGGGGCACCGGCGTCAATCCAGTGAACCAGCATCTGCGCCTGCTCGATACTCAGACTCATGTCGTGCTTGAACCGATTGACCTGCGGATCGGCATGCCACGGCGGCATGCGCCGCGTGAGGATCACCTCGCGAATCATCGGCGAGAAGCCCTGCACCATCGGATGGCTGTTCATGGCCCAGGGGCCGATGCCGCCGGGGCGGTGGCAACTGGCACACTTCTCCACCAGCAGGGGCGCGATGTCGCTGGCGTAGGTGGGCACACTGTCAGCACGACTCAGCGTCAACGCTGCAAAGCCCGCATTGGCGGCGGGCGTGCGTCGCGCCTGCGCCAGGGCCTCACCCTTGAGCTGCGCGTCCAGTGCCTGGGCGAGATAGTTTTCTCCGGAGCCGTCAGAGTGTGCCGTGGCTGGCCCCTGATACACGATCTCCCAGCGCGCCGGGTCGATCACCAGGATTTCGCCTTCGTGCTGCAGGCCGAGGGTCGCAGTGACGAGACCGCCTTCATCCAGTAGCAGCGGCGCCATGACGCCGTGCGCTTCGCGGTCGGCGAGGGCTTGCTCGCGGCTCAGGTCCGCTTCGGCATTGATCAGAAAGAAGGGGATATGGCGCTGCGCATGACGTTCTATTTCGGCCTCTGCCAGTGCTGCCGCCGCCATCACCGCAGTGGAATTGCGGCGGTGGCTCATCAGCACTACGGCGTCCGCATCACCGTGATAGCGCAACTTCACGGCTTGACCGCGATCGTCCAGCAAGAGGAAATCCGGCGCCTCGGCGGCTAGCGCCGGCGCAGCCAGGCAGAAGAAAAACAATGCAGTGGCGAATCCGCGCGACGCGCAAGGGATCAGGGACATTCAGGCCTCCAGAGTACCGATCACGAAACATGGCGGTCATGGTAATGCCTGCCGCGCGCGCACAGAATGCCGACGCCCACACGGGCAGCGCCTTTTGCAGAATCTGCTTACAGATTGCAGTTTTCGCACATCTATGAAGCGTCCGCATCCGCCTTGCCGGCGAGGTAGTTCTGCTTGATGAAGTTCCCGAGCAGCTCGAACTCCTCTCCCCGCGTGCTGGCACGACGCCAGACCAGACCGATCTCGCGAAAGCTGTCCTTGTCCAGCGGCGTGGTCTTGATGCGGGTGTTCTTGAGCAGGGACGAGCCGATGGCCATTTCCGGCAGGTAAGTCACGCCGAGGTCGGCGTCAACCATTTGTACCAGGGTGAGCAGACTGGTGGCCGTAATGTCGCTCACCTTGTCGGCATTGTTGATACTGCAGGCCGAGAGCGCGTGATCGCGCAGGCAATGCCCGTCCTCCAGCAGCAGGATGCTGTCCTCGGGCAGCTCACTGACCTGTCGCGCGTCCTTCGGCACCAGTACGCTCTTCGCCTGATGGGCAAGGTAGAAACGATCCTTGAACAGAGGCAGTTCGCTCACATTGCGCAGATCATAGGGCAGCGCGATGAGAATGATGTCCAGCTCACCGTCCATCAGGAGGCCGTAGACTCGTTCGGTGAGGTCTTCCTTCAAATACAGCTTGAGATCGGGATAGGCCTTGCGCAATGCCGGCAGCAAACGCGGCAGCAGGAACGGAGCAATAGTGGGAATCACACCAAGCTTGAGCTGTCCTGTGAGCGGCTGTTGATTGCCCTGGGCCACATCCACCAGTTCCTCAAGATCGCGCAACACCTGGCGCGCGCGCAAGGCAATCTGCCGACCGAGATTGGTCACAGTGACATTCTTGTTGGTGCGATCCACCAGCTGGATGTTCAGTGTGCTCTCCAGCTCGCGGATCGCCACGCTGAAGGCCGGCTGGGAAACGAAGCAGGCCTCGGCAGCCTTGCCGAAGTGCCCGATCTGTTCCAGGGCCACGAAGTAACGCAACTGCTTGGTGGTGGGCAGATGATGCATGGCTGGCTCCTGTCCCGTGAGTTTGCCGCAGGCTAATCGAGTTTCAATATCGTCGCAATAGCTTTAATCCATTTCCTGTATCTTGAAAGGCAGACCTATGATCGCGTCCTGTATTGAAAATACCCGCAGCATACGAGTGACAGGCCCTTGCCGGAGCACGCTTCCCCATGGAGTGCTCCGGTTTTTTTTGCACCGATATACACTGATTTTCCGCCATAGTATCTTCGCCCGTTACCTGCGGGTACCCGCCACCCGGGCCTGATACGGATACCATCTTGATCATCTTGATACTCGGACTGGCGTTGTGCATCAGCGCGCATGCCGCATGGACAGCTGCCCCGGCGCAACCACTCGCGAAGGCGCTGGGACACCGACAATTTCGCACGCTGCTGGTTGTGGCAATGCTGGCGGGCGCCATACTCATTGTCGTCGGCAAGAGCAATGCCGCCTTCCTTCAGGTTTGGGTACCCCCCTTTGCGTGGCGCGAGTGCACCAGTCTGCAGATGGTCGCCGCGAGTGTCGTTTTCGCTTCCGCAGTGCTGCCGGATTCACACACGCGCGCCCTGGTGCGTCAGCCCCTGCCGGTGGGCCTTGCTCTCGCGGGCAGTGCCCACCTGCTTTCCAATGGGGACCTGGCCTCCATGTTGCTTTTTGGCATACCCACGCTGTGGGCAGTGCTGCTTGTCGTGCTGCGGGTGCAAAAAGGCGGGATAAGAGTGCTGAGACCGGTCATGCAATGGGACCTTGCCGCGATCCTTCTGGGCATGATTGCCTGGGGAGCGCTTTTGGTGTTTCATGGGCTCCTGTTCGGATTTGCGCTGACAGGCCCCTTGTAGGATGGGGCCAAAGGGGGTTGCCGGATCATGCAAATTCAGGTGGCGAAGTTCGCTCGTCTGTTGTCGGGAACTGCCAGCATCATGGCGGTGGTGCTGAGTCTTCCTGCACAGGTTCTGGCCCAGTCGGGCACGGGCCTAACGCCGTCCCAGTGGTCAGGCGTCTGGAATGCCGAGGGAAGTCTCATCAGCTTGCGCGTGACGCAGCTGAACGATCAGTTGCATGTCGAGCCATTGGTAACCATGGGTCATGAATGGCGCAACAGCATAGGCGAAGTCAATGGAAACACCGCCACTCTGGATGTCGAATACCAGGGAGTGGTGGCCAGGGTGATGGTGCAACTGGGCTCTGACAATACGGCGATGGTCCGCCCGCTCAGCTGCCAACCCGACTATCACGTTGTATGCGCACTGGTCCAGAACCAGCAGGCGCTGTTCCGCAGGAGTGCTGCGGCAAGCGCCCGGACAGGCGTCAGCGCCAACTGAAAGGGGAAACCGGTACGGCGAGCCAGGAGAACTCAGCCCAATTCTGCCATCTTCGTGATCTTGCGGCCGACAATGCCGTAGTCGATCGCCTCTTCCACCGTCATCCAGTAGTCCCGATCCGTATCCCGAGCAACTCGCTCCAACGGCTGCCCTGTCTCGTCGGCAATGAGTCGATTGATGCGCCCGCGCATCTTGATGATCTGCTCGGCCTGGATCTTGATGTCCGAAGCACGTCCACGTGAACCGCCTGAGGGCTGATGCACCAGGAAACGCGTGTTGGGCAGACTGAAGCGATTTTCCTTCTTCGCTGCCAGATAGATCGTGGTGGCTGCACTGGCAACCCAGCCAGTCCCCACCACGCGCACTTCCGGCTTGATGAACTTGATCATGTCGTACACGACATCGCCCGACTCCACGTGCCCGCCCGGCGAGCTGATGTAAAGGGTGATCGGCTCGTCGCCAGCGGCTGCCAGGGCCAGCAGCTTCTCCGTCACGGAGCGCGCGAGCTTTTCATCAATCTCGCCAAATATCGTGATGGAACGGGACTTGAAGAGCTTCTCGTCGATGAAGCGGCTCGTGGGCGCTTCGACAATCGGCTGATCGGCGGATTCGTTTGCGTGCATAGACTACTCCAGAAGTTTCAGGAAGCGGCGTGCGTTTCCCTGCCCAGCGGCTTGAAGGCAATCAGCAGCTGCGGCAGAAGGGTCAGCGCACCCAACAGGGCGACCATCATGGCGATGCTGGTGAGCAGGCCGAAGACAATGGTGGGGATGAAATTCGACAGCACCAGGATCGAGAACCCTGCCACCACTGTCATGGTGGTGAAGTACATGGCCCGTGCGATGCTGTCGTGGCAGTGGAACATCGTGGCGCGGTAGCTGCCGAGTCGATGGAACTCGTGCTGGAACCGATGCATGTAGTGAATGGTGTTGTCGACCCCAATGCCCACAGCGATGGCCGCAATGGTGATGGTCATGATGTCCAGGGGAATGCTCAGCCAGCCCATGAGACCCAACACGAGCAGCGCGGCGATGACGTTGGGAATGATGCAGAGCACGGCAATCCGCAGGGAGCGGAACAAGAAGAGGAACATGATCATGATGGCAAACAGCACCACGCCCAGCGTGAGTATCTGGGACTGATACAGGCTCTGCAGCACGTTGTTGTACAGCACCAGGATGCCGGTGACGCGCACCTGATCGGCGGCATAGCCGAACTCTTCCTGCAACCCGCGCTGGATCCCGGTGATCAATTCGTTGCGATTCAGGTTCTCGTCCGACTCGATCACCCGTACATTGAAACGCACCTCGTTGTCAGCCACGGACACGAAGGGCGTGAGCACGGAACTCTTGAGTGTTTCGGGAATGCGCGAATACAGCAGGGCCCAGACAAAACTATCGACCGGAGTGTCGTTGTTCAGCTTCTCTGCCAAATGGATCACGGAGCCAAAGGACAACACTTTGCCCGTCTGCGGATTATTGTCCAGATAGTCGTGAATGCGCTTGATCTCGTCCATTCTGGCGCCCGTGAACCAGTACGCGTCATTGGGCTCTTCCTCGAAGCCATCGTCAAAGCCGTCGTCAAATTCATCCTCGACCACCGGCAGGGTCACCACCACATCCAGCGACAGCGTCCCGCCCAGTTTCTCGTCGAACAGCTTCATGCCCTGATGGATTTCAGTGTCTTCGCTGAAATACTCGATGAAGCTGTTCTCGACTTTCAGCTGCATGAGTCCGGCCACACTGAAGACGAACAGCCCAGCGGCAAGCCACAACACCTTGTTGCCGAGTCGGTCAGTCAACCGCGCCAGCGCCGAGGTGAGGGCAAACGAGCTCTGATGCTGGTAAACGGTTTCGTCCTTGCTGAACAGGGACATCAGCGCGGGGAACAGCGTGAACACCACCAGCAGGGCTGTGAGAACGCCTATCACCATGATCCAGCCGAAGGAGATGATGGGCGAGATACCGCTGGTGATCAGCGAGGCAAAGGCCACGATGGTGGTCAGCGCGGTGTACAGACAGGGCTTCCACATGGAGATCACGGCATGGCGCAGCAACTTGCCGTGCTCGGTGTGACGACGGGTGGCACGCAGCTGGCGATAGCGCACAATCAGATGCACGGTAAGCGAGATGGTAGTGATCAGCAGCAGCGACATGAAATTGGAAGACACCACAGTGACCCGCCAATCCATCAGACCGAGGATTCCCACGACGATGACGCTCGCTACGGCGCAGCAGGCCAGCGGCAGAAACACCCAGCGCAGTCGGCGGAAGATCAGCCCGAGCGCAAACACGATGAAGGCAAACACACCAAAACTGAAGGTGGCGAGGTCGTTCTGCACGAAGGTAACCATGTCATCGGCGATCATGGGCGCACCACCGAGGTAGGGTGTCCCGCCCTGCTGGTAGCCGGTCAGGATGCTGCGAATACGACCAATGTCTTCATGACGCTGTTGGGCCGTCAAGGTACTGTAGGCGTCGAACTCGGCGCTCACCTGCGCCAGCTCCTCGGCTTCTGCAGCGCTCAGCCCCGCGGTATTGCGCTTGCGGCGCAAATCTTCGCGGGCCTGGATCAGGGCATGGTAGTGCTCGTCGCGCGCGAAGCTCACCAGCAGCGCGGCGGTCTGGCCGTCCGGGCTGACGATGGCATTGCTGAACACAGGGCTGGAGATCAGTTCTTCCCGAGCGGATGCCAGATTGATGCCCGGAGTGAGCACCGTGTCGTAATTCTCGGAGATACTCATCAACTCGGTATCGCCGAAGATCGGGACATTCAGAAGGCTGTCCACCGACTCCACGCGCTCGATGGTGAGCAGCTCCTCGCGAAGTGCTGCAAGCAGCGCAAAGGATTCGGGGCTGAACAATTCAGCCTCAGGCGTGTATGCAATGGTGACGGCATCGCGCGTACCATAGCGATTATTGACCTGACGCGAGAACTCCAGTTCTTCGTCGCCTTCCATCAGCAGGGAATCCGCCGAGGCATCCAAGCGGAAATACTGGGCGTACCAGCCAAAAACAGCCGTGACGAGCAGCAGCAGGAAAATAACCAGAACGGGACGCCCGAAGACAAGCCTTGCGTAGAGACTGGAGAATGAGGAGCGCATGGTGTTCCCTGAAATTGAACAGCGGCCAACTATACCTTGTTGGCCGGGGGCTTGCACTCGCCAAGCCACGCGGCGAGCCGATGCCAGCCTCTTTGCGGCAATCTGGACAGACCGGCACTATGGATGCAAAAATTGTTCTAAATCAAAGGGTTTTAAGGTCGCACGGGCTCACAATTAGTCACAATGTGTGGCTTGCGACAACACTGGATGCTTGATTAGAGTGGCGACATGAGCCGAGTCAGGGTATGTTCCCGGCCCTGACTCCCGAAAGCCTTGTGACACCGCCAGTGCCATCGGCACTGCCACACGAGGCGAGGGAACGCAGTGGTTAAGAACGAGGAGCAAGCAGAAATGAACAAGATAGCCGGACTGGTGGCAGGCACGCTGATGACAGCAATGCTGTCCCTCAGCGCAATGGCGGATGATTTCCTCAAGCCCATCAAGGACTTCACCCTGGTGGATCATCTGGGCGTGACCCATTCGCTGGCGGAATACGCAGACAAGGATTACCTGGTGATGTACATCCACGGCTCGGGCTGCCCGATTGCCCGCCTGTCCGTGCCCGAGTACCAGGAGATCACCCAGACCTACAAGGATCGCAATATCGAGTTCCTGATGCTCAACTCGTTCATCCAGGACGACATGGCGCGCATTCAGAAGGAAGCCGAGGAGTTCAATATCGAGTTCCCGATCCTGAAGGATGAGGATCAGACCGTGGCCAAGTCACTCGGCGTGGAACGTACAGCCGAAGTGTTCGTGATCGACCCGCGCACCCGTGAAGTGCATTTCCGCGGCCCGATCAACGACGCCCTGGGCTATGAGAGCCAGCGCAACGAGGCTGACAACCACTACCTGACCGATGCCCTGGAAACCATCCTGGCCGGCGGCGTGGTGAACATGGACGACATCCCGGATTCCAAGGGGTGTCTGGTGGGCTTCTTCCACCCGGCCGTTACCGGCCTCTGAAGTTCCGGCGGCAGCCTGGCGCGAGCGGGCAGCCCCACAAGCACAAAGGGCCCTGCGTGTGAACGCAGGGCCCTTTTGTTTTGCCGCTGAGAGAGGCTGTCTGCGAGCTGCTGGACCGTCAATCGACGAAGGCGCGCTCGATCACATACTCGGCCTTGATGCCCTGACGGGATTCCCCGAAACCCCAGTCGTTGAGGATGCGGCTGATGTCCTTGAGCATGGCAGAGCTGCCGCACAACATGAAGCGATCGTCTTCCTTGCAGGCATGCGGCAGACCGATGTCGGCGAACAGCTTGCCGCTGAGCATCAGGTCGGTGATGCGGCCGGTATTGACGAAGTCTTCGCGGGTGACGGTGGGGTAATAGATCAACTGCTCACGCACCTGCTCGCCGAAGAATTCATTCTGCGGCAGCTCGTCACTGATGTAGTCGCGGTAAGCCAGGTCGATGATGCGGCGCACGCCGTGTACCAGGATCACTTTCTCGAAGCGCTCGTACACCTCCGGATCCCGGATGATGCTCATGAAGGGGGCGAGCCCGGTGCCGGTGCCCAGCAGGTACAGATGACGCCCGGGCAGCAGGTGGTCGGCCACCAGAGTGCCGGTGGGCTTGCTGCTGATCAGCAGTTCGTCGCCGACACGGATGTTCTGCAGGCGTGAGGTCAGCGGGCCGTCGGGCACCTTGATGCTGAAGAACTCCAGCTCTTCCTCGTAATTGGCACTCGCAATGCTGTAGGCCCGCATCAGCGGCTTGCCCTCGACCTCCATGCCCACCATCACGAAATGGCCATTCTCGAAACGCAGGGACTTGTCGCGCGTAGTGGTGAAGCTGAAGAGGGACTCATTCCAGTGGTGCACGCTGGTAACGCTTTGCTTGGAGACTGCCGCCATGGTGTTTCCTGCCAGTGATCAGTGTGAGGGATTTCGGGACCTGGGAAAGCGAAGCGCATCGTAGACAAGCGGTCAACTACCTGTAAAGAAGGTAATCTCCATATCCTTGATCGGTTTTTCTGATATATGCTGAGCCCGATGGGCCCCTTGCCCGGCACCGTGAACGGAGCGGGACGATACAGGGGCGAGTCCGTGAATTCAAGCCGCTGGCGAGCGCGCCGGCCGGGAGCCGCGATGCATTTTTCCCTGCGTCAGATCGAAGTCTTTCTTGCCACGGCCCATTACGAAAACGTGACCCAGGCCGCACAGAGCCTGGCGATGTCGCAATCGGCAGCCAGCTCGGCGCTGCAGGACCTGGAACAGCGTTTCGAGGTGCAGCTGTTCGACCGCGCAGGCAAGCGTGTGCAGTTGAATGCCCTGGGCAAGTTGCTGCGCCCGCGCGCCGAGGCCCTGATGGCCCAGGCTCGCGAGTTAGAGCGCAGCCTGTCCCAGCACTCCGAAATTGGCGAACTGAAGGTGGGAGCCACGCTGACCATCGGCAATTATCTGGCCGTGGCCATCATGGCCGACTTCATGGCCGAACACCCCGGCGCCCGGGTCAGCCTGACCGTGGAGAACACGGCGGGCATCGCCAGCCGCGTTCGCAACTTCGAACTGGACATCGGCCTGGTGGAAGGGGAGTTGCAGGACCCGGTGCTGGACGTGTTGCCCTGGCGCGAGGATGAACTGATGCTGTTCTGCTCCCCCGAGCACCCGCTGGCCCGGCGCCGCGTGCTGCAGGATAGCGACCTGCTGCAGGCGCAGTGGATCGTGCGCGAGGCAGGCTCCGGCACGCGTCAGGCCTTTGACCGCGCCATGCACGGCCTGCTGCCCGATCTGGACCTGCGCCTGGAGCTGCAGCACACCGAAGCGATCAAGCGCGCGGTCGAGGCGAATCTCGGCATTGGCTGTCTGTCCGCCATCACGTTGCGCGAGGCCATCGCGCGGGGCTCCCTGGTAGCCCTGAGCGCCCCGCAGCGCCACTGGAGCCGCCGCTTCTACTTCATCCTGCACAAGCAGAAATACCGCAGTGCCGGTGTGCAGTCCTGGCTGGCGCTGTGCCGGCGCCACGCGGTCTGAGGTCAGTCGTCGACACCGGCATCGGCCCGGTTCAGCAAGTCATGCAGCTGAGGGAACAGGGCAGCATTCGCCACCAGGATGTTCTGGTCGTGAAATTCCTGACTGACGCCCTCCGGCACCGGCTTGAAATGCCCATAGCGGGCGCCGGCCTCGCGCGCGATGAGCTGGGCGGCAGCGAAATCCCAAAGACTCAGATTCTCGTAGTAGCCATCCAGCCGGCCCATGGCCACCCAGCAGATGTCCAGCGAGGCGGCACCCAGACGGCGAATGTCCGCGCACTCCTGCAGCACCAGCGCCAGGCGGCGCACGATCGGCCGCATGTCGCCCTTGATGTAGGGAAAACCGGTGGCCACGATGGCCCGGCGCAATTCCGTCTTGGTGGCGACCTGGATCGGACTGTCGTTGAGCCAGGCGCCGCCCCCCACCACGGCATGGAAGGTCTCGCTCACGAAGGGATTGCTGACCACGCCACAGAGCACGCGCCCCTGCTCGGCATAGGCGATGGAGACCGCACTCTGGAAGTGCCCCTGGGCGTAGTTCACCGTGCCGTCGATCGGATCGATGATCCACAGCGGCCCTTGCCAGGCGGACAGATCCTGCATGGTCGGCGCCGACTCCTCTGCCAGGATGCGGTGCCCGGGGAAACGCGCGCGAATGGCATCGCAGATGAACTGGTCGGCCTTGAGGTCGGCGTGAGTGACCAGCTCGGCGCCCCCCTTGTAGGCGGTGCTCAGGCCCTGCGCGGCCAGACGTTCCCGGCGGATGAGCTCGCCGGCGGCTTCGGCAAGGGTGCGGGTGAAGGAGGGGATGTCGGGATGCATGGTGGTGTCCGGCAGTGAGCAGGCGCGCAGTATAGCAGCGCGGCCCCCGCGGCAGCAGGCGGACGGATGACGGCGCCGCGCCCGGCGGAGTATCCTGCGCGCATGTTGATGCCATCCCTGCCTGCACGTCCCCTGCCGCGCCCACCACGGCGAGTCCGCCCATGAGACTGCACTCCTGGGGCCGCTACCCCGTCACAGAGAGCGAGCCGCATGCCCCGCGCACGCCGGCTGCCATCGCCGCCCTGCTGCGCCACCGCGATGCCGCCCCTGCCAGTCTGATCGCGCGCGGCCTCGGGCGCAGCTATGGCGACAGCGCCCTGGCTGCCGAGGTCATCCAGACCCAGGCGCTGGATCATCTGCAGAGCTTCGACCAAACCAGCGGCGAACTGCGCTGTGCCGCCGGTCTCAGCCTGGACCAGGTGCTGCAGGTCTTCCTGCCACGGGGCTGGATGCTGCCGGTGGTGCCGGGCACCCGCTTCGTCAGCGTGGGCGGCGCCATTGCCAGTGATGTGCATGGCAAGAATCATCACGTGGCAGGGACGTTCGGCCAGCATGTCACGCGGCTCGCCCTGCTCCAGGCTTCTGGCGAAGTGGTGGAATGCACGCCCGACCACAACCGCGATCTTTTCGACGCCACCTGCGGCGGCATGGGCCTGACCGGCATCATCCTGGACGCAAGCCTGCGCCTGCAGCGCGTACCAGGCTCGGCGATCCTGCAGCAGAGCCTGCGCAGCGCCAATCTGGAGGAAGTCGTCGCACAGTTCGAAGAACACGCCGCCGCTACCTATTCCGTCGCGTGGCTGGACTGCCTGGCACGCGGCAGAACGCTCGGCCGAGCCCTGCTCTATCTGGGCGAGCATGCGCAGGACGGTCGCTATCTGGCGCCGCGTCCGGCCCGCCTGAGCGTGCCCTTCGATGCCCCCGCCCTGCTGCTCAACCGCTTCAGCATGAGTGCCTTCAATACCCTGTATTACCAGCGGCGCGTGGACCCTCAGGCCCGCCAGCGGCTGGAGGCCGACAGCTTCTTCTTCCCGCTGGACGGTATCGCGCACTGGAACCGACTCTACGGCAGGCACGGCTTCCTGCAGTACCAGTGCGTCATTCCCCAGGATGCCGCCCTGGCGGGAATCCGCCGCGTGCTGCAGGCCAGCGGCGCGGCCGGCAAGGGTTCCTTCCTGTCGGTGCTGAAGAAGTTCGGCCCCGGCAATCGCCACTGGCTGTCGTTCCCGCTGGAGGGCTACACCCTCGCGCTGGACTTCAAGCACGAGCCTTCTCTGCTGCCGCTGTTGGACGAACTGGACCGCATCGTGCTGGATCATGGCGGCCGTCTCTATCTGGCCAAGGATGCCCGCATGAGCGCGGAGACCTTCCGCCGCAGCTATCCACGCTGGGAGCAGATGCGCGCACTGCGGCTTGCAAGCGGTGCGGATCGTCTGTTCAATTCGCTGCAATCGCAGCGCCTGGGCCTGTAAGTCGCTTTACGGAGAGTGCATGAAGAACATCCTGATCATCGGGGCCAACTCGGCCATCGCCAAGGCCGTGGCGCGCGCCTGTGCCGAGGAGCATGCCCGGCTGTTCCTGCTGGCCCGGGACAGCGCCCTGCTGGCACAGCAGAAGCAGGATCTGGAAATTCGCGGCGCCGCGACCGTGGACTTCGCGCCGCTGGATGTCACGCATTTCAGTTTGCACGAGCCCGTGCTGGAACAGGCGCTGGACACACTCGGCAGCATCGACCTGGCCGTGATCTGCCATGGCAGCCTGCCCGATCAGGCACTATGCGCCGAACACTTCGACGCCGCGCTGGAGCAGTTCAACATCAATGCTCTCGGCACGATCTCCCTGCTCACCCTGCTCGGCACTCACATGATGGCGCGCAAGCAGGGCTGCATCGCCGTCGTGACCTCAGTCGCGGGGGATCGCGGCCGCCCGTCGAATTATGTCTATGGTGCGGCGAAGGGCATGGTGTCCCAGTATGTGCAGGGCCTGCGCGGCCGGCTTTTTCCTCACAACGTGCATTTGGTCGATGTGCGTCCTGGTTTCGTCGACACCCCGATGACTGCGCATCTGCGCAAGGGCCCCCTGTGGAGCTCACCCGAGCGCATCGCGCAGTGCCTGCTCGAGGGCGTGCGCCTGCGTCGTCACACGGTCTATGCGCCAGGCTACTGGCGAGTGATCATGGCCGTGGTGCGTGCCATTCCCGATGCCCTCTTCAAGCGCCTGCCGCTCTGAGCGCAGTACCCAAGCCCAAAGGACACCGTCATGAGCCACAACGCGGTACCAGAGGATTGCACTGCCCTGCCGCTCTATGTGGACCTCGACGGCACGCTGCTGCGCACTGATCTGCTGCTGGAATCCTTTCTGGAACTGATCAAGCAGAATCTGCTCTATCTGCTGCTGATACCGCTCTGGCTGCTGCGCGGCAAGGCGGCGCTGAAGCGGGAGATCGCGCGGCGGGTGCAGCTGCGTGTCGAGCTGCTGCCCTGGAATGCCGACTTGCTGGCCTATCTGCGGGAACAGAAGTCCAGGGGGCGCCGCCTTGTGCTGATCTCGGCAGCGGACCAGCTGCTGGTGGAGGCCGTGGCCGCGCATCTGGACCTCTTCGATGCCGCCATCGGCAGCGACGGTCAGCACAATTGTGGCGGCGCCGCCAAGCAGCAGCGCATCGCGGCCGAAGCACCTCGCTACGTGTATGCCGGGGATCGTGCGGTGGATATTGCTGTCTGGCGCCATGCTGCGGCCGCCATTGCGGTGGACGTGACCCCGGCGCTGCGCCAGCGGCTCGCAGCACTGGTGCCCATCGAAGCCGAATTTCCGCGTCGAGGCAGTCGCTGGCGCGCCAGCCTGCGTGCAATGCGTCTGCATCAGTGGCTGAAGAACCTGCTGGTGCTGCTGCCGCTGGCCCTTGCCCATGAACTCGGCAACAGTGCTCTGCTGCTGCAGGCGCTGCTCGCCTTTGTGAGCTTCGGCCTGTGCGCGTCCAGCGTCTATGTGCTCAATGATCTGCTCGATCTACCCAGCGACCGGGCACACCACAGCAAGCATCGACGCCCCTTCGCCAGCGGCGAGCTGCCACTGCTGTACGGCCTGCTGCTCAGCCCGCTGCTGCTGGTGCTGGCCTTCGCGCTGGCCAGCACGCTGCCAGGCTGCGCTTTTGTGGGCGTCCTGGCCCTCTACTATCTGTGCACGGGGCTCTACAGCTTCGTGCTCAAGCGCATCATGCTGGTGGATGTGATCGTGCTGGCGGGGCTCTACACGCTGCGCATCATCGCCG